>Ga0126339_10000009_pt1:0-60000 | contig 61592 bp, 31 predicted proteins | sample OrbTmetagenome_2_FD_92532 | JGI IMG/M metagenome (GOLD analysis project Ga0126339, IMG submission 92532) | Coral microbial communities from Petempiche,Puerto Morelos, Mexico - Orbicella T R C metagenome | ecosystem: Host-associated > Invertebrates > Cnidaria > Coral | place...
CGATACGAGTGCGGGGGGGTGTGGTTGATATGATAGGTGTTGGGGGAGGGGGGTTGGGTGGTGGTGTGTTCGGCCGGGGGGGGGGGGGGGGGGGGGGATTGAAATACTACTGGTCACCTAATGCTACAGAAACCAGGATAGGCTTTGGCTGTGTGGGCCACTGTGTTGACATTGACTTTATCTTACCTTTAAGTGACACAGTCAGCTTTTGGACCGCGCTGACTTGGACACTAGTTTTCTCACTTTGAAAAGAGTTCACCTCAACCTGAAATCAAAGTACATTTAGAAATCGGCTTTAATCTTTGCAGTGTTTTGCTTGATTTTCAATCATTAACTGAAAAACCTGTTTTTGAGTGTGCTTTTGCTCATACTATGACGTTATTTTTATCATATTTGGTTAAAAACAGTATGGATTGCGTCTCTGTGATATGCAAATTAGCTATGAAATGGTATCTAATGCGCATGTGCGCCAGCTGACTGTGTCCCTTTAACTTTCACCATAGGGGTCACAAGGACAAGATATTTGTTATAAAATGGAATCCACAGAACCCAGACCTTCTCGTGACGGCAGGCATGAAACACATCAAGTTCTGGACACAGACAGGTGGAGGCTTCACATCCAAACGAGGAACTTTCGGTAGTGCGGGAAAGGCAGAGACAATGATGTGTGTGACATATGGCAAAGGCCCTGATCTGGTGTTCTCAGGAGGGGCCAGTGGAAAAGTGTACATCTGGCAAGGAAACACTCTGAAAAATTCGGTACAGGCGCATGAAGGGCCTGTGTTTGCTATGCAAGTCCTTGAGAAGGTAACAAGCAACATGTAGCATTGAAAACTTAGGTGTTTAGTACATGAAGCCGATGCGACACAGACCACGGTGATTGCTGAATTAACTCCTGACATCATTCGCATGGTGCAGCTAGATAAGAGTCAGCTCTTTATTACGTGGTAAGAGAGGTCTGAAGGTTTCTACAGGAACCTTCAGTGAGAGAGGGAGAGTAAAGAAAAAAGACGAAACAACAACAACAACAAAAATGATTGAACAACAGATGAAGTTAAGCAACTTTAATTTACAGGCACAAAATAATAAATTAATGTATTAGTTACATTCCCTTATGACCTTAGGCCGGGCTTATTAAATAATTCCGCAAGAAAATGAACTTTAGAGAAGCTAGTATTAAAACCAAGTGAGTCACTAGTGATGAAGAACGGTTCAAGTATGGAGACTTTCTGGTACCATTGAAACTTTTACCAGGCAATACTACTTACTTGTCCTGGCATTATGCACAGTTACCACACCCTTTGTAAAATGCTCCATATTATGCAGACAAATGTTTCTTTACATCACAGTCGTTCTTTTGATGTCATATAGCTTATCTTGCTGTTCACCACATGATTTATTTCTATTGTCAGGGTTTTGTGACTGGTGGTAAAGATGGAATAGTTGCTCTTTGGGATGAGAATTTTTCTCGCTGTCTAAAGAATTACAGGGTCGCCCGGACTACCCTGAGCCCTGGTCCACCGTCCTCAATTCTGTTGGAAGATGCTCCTCCGATCCGCGCAATAACACTGGGACAGGGCAAAATTTTAGTTGGCACTAAACATGGCGAGGTATACACTTAAGCTTATTTTTGGTAAAAGAAGTAATGTGAGGCCTTTTTATAGCGATTTTCACTTGAGCATCCAAAGTAATTGGCATTTTCGTTGGTTTTGCACTTCTACGCTCCGCGATTGGCTTAAACAACTCGCGCCACTTTTTCATCCAATCAGAAGTAAAACCAAAACCAATCGTGACACATTCGCACACGTTTTCCCGCGCTTCTCGTCAGCTACATGTATTTGCGTGGAATTTTGGTTTTATGATACTCGGTTGAAAATTAGACTAAAATTGCTCCATTTGGACATTACAACATGGTCTTGTCACCGAGTAGCACAGTTTTGTGTTTTAAGAACGTCCTTTCTGTAGGCAGCTGGTTCTAACTTTCTGTGGATGAAACGCTGTTGGGTGACTAGTTTTAAAAGTTAGATTATGTAATGCTAAATCATTTTTTTTTTTGTTAAATTGAATTTCAGATCATGGAAATAGATAAGAGTGGACCCATCACAGTTCTAATCCAGGTACTTCAGTGACTGTATGTACCTGATGTTCTTTATTCAAATTAGCATGAACTTTTTAATTTTGTCTTAGGACGCATCCACACCACGCCGGAGAAACGCAGCTTTATTTTTACGGTTAGGCCTACCGTCCACACTAATTCCGACCGAAAGCGGAGCTTTTCGAATGCGCTCTTCAAACCAGAGAAATTTTAAAAACGCCGGCTTTAGTTTACGTATTAGTTTGAACGGAAAACATTTTGAAAAACGGTGCTTTTCGAGAACCGTGACATCACGATAATAATGTGATTTTCTTACCCGAGTTTTCCTCAAACAAAAATCCAAATTGACCGGTGATTGTTGTATTTTCAAATTCCTCCGGCGTAATGTGGACGGAAAACATTTGATGCGTTTTCGGAGTGAAACGCCGTTTTAAAATTTCTCCAGTGTAGTGTGGAGGGGGCCTTACACTATGGATATCTTACTTCTTACCTTACAGATGTCAATTTAGCGGTCTATTAAATGTTCATGTTTCGTTTTCAGGGTCACCTGGAAGGTGAACTGTGGGGCCTGGCCTCCCACCCGACGGACGAGCTCTGTGCGACTGTCAGCGATGACATGACTGTGAGGGTCTGGGATCTAGCGACCCACCGAATGAAGAATGTTCGTAAAATGGCGAAATCTGCGCGGAGTGTGACATACTCACCTGATGGAAGGGCGCTGGCTATTGGTTTTAAAGATGGTGAGAGTGACTGTGGTCTAAACTGTAAAGAAAATTGTTGCCCTTAAAGCTTCTGTAATAGAATAACGTTTTATTACATGAGCAAGAAAAGATGTTTTACAGCCCGCACTGTGCACTCTCGAGGGTTTGAGGTCTCAAGAGGTAACATTTCGCAGCATGTTATATGAAGAAAATTTCAAGTTTCGTGGATGCGAAGGTTTGTGCTTTGTTCTGTCTGAATTACTAGAATCAAAGAAACTGTTTATAGACAAGAGAAATTAAAATACCAGAAAGTTAAGGTAAGCGGTTGGTAAAGAATAACATGGATTAGCATTCCATCGAGTGAGACTTAAAAACATTAGGGTAATGAGACTACGCAGTACGGACTGGAAATAATCTTTGAGGGAAATAGAGTATCACCCCTATTCTTGTTGCTCCTGGCTTGTTGCTGGAAGAAGAGGTAGCACCAGCAACCCATATAGATACCATATGGATACCAAACAGGAGGCTGTATGTTCTTGGGTTGTGAGGCCAAGAGGGGATTTTCAAACACTGGCATATGTTCTTGTCTTGCCTCACAGGTAGTTTTCAAGTTGTTGATTCTACAACGCTGGACGACATTGTTGGCTTTCATCACAGGAAAGAGGAAATATCAGACATCAAGTTTTCACCTGGTAAGCACTAATTTATAAACGCATTTTAAAAGCTGTTTACAGAGATGGGACGAAATCGTTCACGGTTGTTTGGGTTGTTTCGTGCCGTTTGTAGTTGATCGTGGAAGTAAATTACAGCAAAGCAAAAGAAAAGATTTTACGGAAAAGAAGAAAGCGGTAATGTCATGCAGTCTCGCTTATGATTTTGCTCGACTTCCTTGTAAGTTGTTAATCATTTCTCCTAACAGGTCAAGGAAAATATCTGGCTGTTGCTTCACATGATAATTTTGTGGACATTTACAATGTACTGAGTAGCAAACGAGTGGGAATCTGTAAAGGAAGTTCGAGTTACATTACACATGTGGACTGGGACTCCAAAGGTAAGTTACTGATTAATTTATTATTTCTCTTTACGCCTGTGAGACTCGTTTGTTAATTATTCATCTACAAGTGAGCGGAAGAAGTGTGTGTGTTCAACTAAAGTAGTCCCGCGATCAGGGTGCAAAGAGATTTCCCCTTATAAACATTTGAAATGCGGCCATGCTGGTATAGACTGTCAGTATCTCGATTTTAAATTTGAAATCCCTGTGCTTCACTTTGTTAGATATCTTACCCTAGATCTATCGAGAGCATAAAAATTTGTAAATTAAGTATTTTCCCTTTAAGAAATGGAAAAACGTATAGCGCGACATGAAAGAAATGCTCAATAGCTTTCATTTGAATGGTCACACACTAGGGTTTCATCCACAGACTTAAAAGTTAGAACCACCATGCACAGCATACTGCACCACATGAAAGTACAACTCAGTAGCTTTTAGTTGAATTTGCTGAACGGTCACACACTATGTGTAGTGAGTGATCCTAATTGATATTCTAGACACGCTTTTCTGGGATACCGGATGGTTTAGGCCGTTACCAGGCTAATGCGATTTCGTCTCTTATCGTCTGCACTAAAACGACCGAAAACGCTGATCAGATTAACAGTATATGACACTTTTTTCGGCATCGTTTTCAAAAGCCCTTGTTTTCACCTACTCCACACTAGGAACGGAGCGTTTTCAAAACGATGTGTTTTCAAAAGGCTTCACTTTTGTAACGGTTTTCGAAAGCCTCCGTTTTCATTAGCGTTTTCGAGCGTTTTGGTCTGGACGAAAGGCGAGAACACATCAAAACGTGTGCGTTTTCATACGAAAACGGGTTAGTGTGGTCGGGTCCTTAGTCTTCACATATGTGTTTCATACCGTTTACTGCAGGAAAGCTTCTTCAAACCAACTCTGGAGCGAAGGAGCGGCTGTTCTTTGAGGCGCCCCGCGGTACGCGTCAAACAATAGCCACCAATAAAGCTAAAGAGATTGACTGGTTCACATGGACCGGTGTTCTTGGTGAAGACTGCACGGGAATCTGGCCGCCACACTCAGACATTACTGATGTGAACGCGGTTGATTTGACCAAGGATAAGAAGATCCTAGCCACCGGAGATGACTTTGGATTTGTGAAGGTGTTTGAGTACCCAGTCCAGGTAAGTGGCATAGCAGGCGTTTCAAACATACCCCGTAAACTGCCGCTTATAAGTCCTGGGCTTATACAACTTCGTAGTGGGTTTTGAATTGGCTTATAAACGGAGGGGCTTATATCTGGGGGACGGGGGGAGGGGGGTGGCTTATAAGCGAACTGAGAAAGCCTTTTTCGAAATGAGAGCTACAGCAGTGTTGATCGAAGTACGTCTTACGTTTGCTGGTTTTTAACTAAGCGTTAAAGCATCATAATAAATCGAATTCACTTCATTTTAAACTAGAGGGGATATATCCTGAGGGGCTTATAATCGGAAGTATTAATAAATATTTTGTTTACAGGCAGATGGGTCTATAATCGGGGGGCTTATAAGCAGGAAGTTTTCGGCATTCAGAAAACACAAGTTGGTTAACCAGTTGTTAGGCACCAGAGACCTTCAATTTTCATTTCAGTACTTCCTTTTAATGTGAACACGAGTGTTCTTCTATCAGGATGACACTTAAATTAATTGTTATCACAGAATGCCTCAATTTAAATTTCTTGTCCAGGGCAAGAATGCCAAGTTTAAGAAATATGTCGGCCATTCTGCGCATGTCACAAATGTCCGCTGGACAAATGACGACAGCCGCTTGATTTCAGTGGGAGGAGCCGACACGTCAGTCATGGTGTGGTCACATGCTCGGGGCCGTGAAAGAGAAGACACTGGTGGCGACAGTGATGATTCGGACACAGACTCGGAGGAAGAGGGAGGCTACGACAGTGACGTGCAGAAAGAAAAGAATCTGACATACGAGGATAAGATTTATGCAAATCCGATTCGAACTACAAAAGGCGTAAAACCACATCTTAGAGAGAAGCAAGATGACGAGGAACATAGGTTGGTTGTCATACTTTGCATTGTAGTCAACTGTTTTGTAGGACCTGTTCTACTTGTCAGCGCAAAGTTGAGAGTACGCGAGAGTTTACATCATCTGCCTCACAAACGAGAGAAAACCCTCGTCGAGCTTGAAGTAAAATGTGAAACACGAGAGACAGTATCTCGTCACATTTCCAAACGTCAAGAAAAGAGTTGAAATTACGATGCACAGCGTACTCTAATTCGAGGAATTTATTTGGAATGTGACAGTAGAACACTGGCTGGAGTGGTTCAGGTATCGTCTCAATCAAAACTTAAACGAAGACAAAAACTGACGCAGAAATAAAATCTCAAAAACCAATGCTCTGAGAACACGTTTTCAAACACCTCCACGGTTAAGTTTAATTTTATTTTGACTTGACAAGTGATTTACCAGTTTGAGTACTCTCGTTTAACGCTGGACTCATTTTCGCCAAGATTACTGCATATTTCTTTTGATTCTTAATAATAATATTATGTTTTCTTTTTTTTTTTTGGTGATAGACCTGCTGTTAGTCGTGGCTCTAAAGCTCCTCCTAAAGTCAGACAGCTTGATCGGCAGAGGGACTCGGGAAAGAAAAGAAGAAATCAACAAATCCAGGTTATACAAATTGATTTATTGACAACAAAATTATATTCCCAGCTTCACTTAGTCATTTTAGGGAAAAAAAGTTCGAGAAAGTACAAATTGCATAGAGAAAGCTTCTAGATCTTGCCACATACGAGTGTTTTAAACTTAGTATTGATGAAAGTGCGAGTCCTTTTGGTGTAATATTGAATTAGATGTTAACTTTCAGAAACTGCCTAACTTCTGGGTGGCAAAAGCGCGAATTCTTTTTAGAATTTCAGTTTTTATTCGGACCTGGTATAGTTGTAGCTCAACCACAAACTAAAGCGCTGATGTTGATGAGGCAAATATTGTAACTAGTCAGTCCCATATTAGCTCTAACTATTGTTCTAATGCAAATCGTTTCATTTCCAATCCACAGGAACTCAGTTTGGAATTCATTCACGGCTATCGAGGATTTGACACCAGGAACAACTTACACTACCTCCCTGAGGGAGACATTGTGTACCACGCTGCCGGGGCGGGAATTGTTCTGAGCACAGCTAATGGAATACAGTCATTCTATCTTGACCACACCGACGATATCATATGCTTGGCTGTCAACCAACACCCTAAGTTTAAGGTGCGTCAATTCTTTAACATTTCTTTTTACTACTGTGGACCAGAGATTTCAAGTACGATCACTTTGTCTCCACAGAAGCTTGGCCACATAGGAGAATTTTTCCTGACGTCATTGTTCACATTTTGTCATTAACATACGACTTTTCGCAGAGAAGGCATAGTATTCAGAACTAGTGTTTTTGTAGCTTCATCAGAAACTGTATCGCTTTTGATAATTAGGCAGATATTGTAAACAAAGATTCTCTCATAGTAATAAAGTTCAGAAAGGGTTGGAGTCAGATTTCCTCTTCATTCAGTTGTTTTGTGTTCTGCAGAACATTGTAGCTACTGGTCAGATCGGTACAGAGCCTTGTGTTCACGTGTGGGATGCCATGTCCAAGGAGACGTTATCCGTCATACAAGGATTCCACACCAAAGGCGTGTGTGCAGTGAACTTCAGCTGTAACGGAAAGCTTCTTGTAACTGTAGGCATCGACGCTGCACATAGCATTGCGGTGTGGAAATGGGCTGAAGGTAAATAGCGCATTCATCACATACCGACCAATAAAATCAAATCGTTTAGACACTTAACTTATAGAAAAACCTGTGCTGTTTTGGCAAAACTTTGTAGGAAACTTGAATAGTTCGACTTCAAAAAACCGCATGAGCACTGGTAAATCAACCATGTAAGGATTTTGGATACCATTTTCTCGGTAGGTACACATGTCAGGAAATTATGATTTTAATTTTCTAACAACTTACTTCTCGGAAACTCAAAAGCTAGAAAAAGTGTTTATCCAACTGTTTTTGAATTACGTAATGTTAACTTACCGAAAATCCTGCAACTGAATCTTTAACTGCATACATTCTATCTTGAGCTGGCCATAATTGAAACAATTCAAAGCAAAAATCGGTTATTCATTTTGAAGGAAGTCGGAAGTCAGTCGACAAGGTACTTCTTGTACTGGGAATTGTTGGACTGAAATCAATTTCTGCCAGCCGGCGTGACGCTTAATTCGTCTAGAATTTTACACTTTTGGTTTGTTTTTTGTTTCTGTCTTTTTTTTTCTTTTTGCAGTAATTTTTAAAAATGTTGTTTAATTGTATACATCTCTTTTTACGTATTTTAGGCAGCAAACTTGCCAGTTCTCATGGTCACACAGAGAGGATTTTTGTAGCGGAGTTCAGACCAGACTCTGACAGCCAGTTTGTCACATGTGGAGTAAAACACGTCAAGTTTTGGAGTTTGGCAGGAGGACAGCTGGTTGGAAAACGGGGGGTGATAACGGCAGCCCTACAGGGGGAGGGTGACGACTCCCAGCTTCGCATGCAGACAATGCTATCGGTGGCGTTTGGAGCGGTAAGAAAATACGGTTAAACTTCTCTACAACGGACAGGCCGTTGTAGTAAGACCATTTTAAAAGGCTTGCTGTAAAAGTTAAATGTATGGATCAGTACATGATCGGGACAAAAATGCCATCTTAGCCGTTTTATAGAGGAGAGCTTTGAGATACTGAGCTGTAAAAGATCATTTTGCCCAACTTAAAATCGAAGGAAGTCTACTTTTTGACCTTCTTGTTTGTCATACCGCACTCATAGTCTTTTCTCTTAAGTAGTAGCAGAAACATTTTGACCATAAGTTAGTATAACTGTGTAATTAGTGTTTTGCACTTGATTTCGCCAATTACAAGTATAATAATATACATGAAAAAATTACTCGATTCTGATTGGCTGAGAGCAGTGCAGTTCAAGTGTAACATCAGTGGAAAAAGTGTAACACCAGTGCAAATTACACATCCTAATTCTGGATTATGATTGGCTGAAAGACAACAGCAAATTTTCTAAGCCAATGATGTCACGTGGAATGATGAAGAAAATTTTGTGCGGAAACTTTGAAAAAAGTGAATGAATGAATGAGAAAATATGGCTTCAAGAAAGATCTTCATACAGTTTTTCTCGTTCAATTTGGTATTAATTTGCACTTGTGAGTTTTTCAAAAAGGTGAAATTGCACGCGCCGAAGCGGCCCGTTCAATTTCAGCCTTTTGAAAAACACACTCGTGCAAATTAATTCTAAATTGAACTCGAAACCGTGTGATTACCTATACAAATACGTGAAGTTTAGTAACAACAACATTTCTTGTTTTTGATTACATAATGATAATTACTTGTAGTCTTCCACTGACATGGCATTGCCGACAAAAGGCCATAGTACTGAGACTGAGAAATGTTACATTTCCTCATTATGGACAGTTTTGTGATACACTTTCAAAAGACCGAACTGAACTGGTATAGATTATTGCGAGATACTAAACGAAAGGGTCCGCAGTTATATCCTGACTTTTCCACCAAATTCCAATTCGATTTGGACGCACGTGTTTTTAATAACGTTTCCTTGAGAGCTTGTGCGTGTTATGTGGTTAAATAATCATTCACAGTTTCATTTGCTGAACAACTTATTCACCAGTGACCGAGAAATGAAGTCATTTTTCCTATTTCTTCTCTATCTCGGCAGGATAATCTGACATTTACTGGAGCCATGAATGGCGATGTGTTTGTGTGGTCAAGTCACAAGTTAGTGCGGGTAGTGAGCCGGGCGCACAGTGGGCCAGTGTTCACCATGCACACAACTCTCAGGGATGGACTCATTGTCACAGGAGGAAAGGAAAAAGCGTTAGTAATGTGAACTTCTTAAACTCATTAATAATTCATCAAGTTTTAACAAAGGAAATCATGACCGTGACGGTGTTTGGATATCTGATCCTAATGAGCATAGATTTTTACGATTTTAATTCTCAATTGTCTCCTTAGTTTTAGTTTCGATTGAGAAGATATATCAAACACTCAAGACAGTGTTTGACCACATTTCCTAACACCCCGAAGTTCGTTAAAAATACTCCGCTGCGCGTCGTATTTTTAACTCTCCTCTCGGTGTTTGGAAATGTGGTCAAACATCCTCTTTAAGGTTTGTTATATTACTTAAATCTATAGCACTGAACTGTTTCGTTGGGTTTGTTAGTGAAACTTCAGGTTTTCCAGTTATTTTAGAGTATGTCTTTTAAGTGAAAGATTGAATGAGAGGCAGTGAATTTTAACTCGTGAAGTGCAATAGAAAAGGTGAAACGTTGCGAAGGAATTTCTAGTTGACGTGGGATTCTTGCAACCTATCAGAGGAATCTACGCCAAACGTAAAAGCGATCACCTCGGTCCCACTTGAATACTGGCCATCGCTAACTACACTAGAATCCTGATGCGTTCGTCTCATAAACGTTCCTCTCAAATAGTTATTATTGGGATTATTTAACTTTGTTGACGTCTGTCGAGGAAAAGGTTCTAATGTTAATATTTCTGTCTTTTCAGTAATACCAAGGAGGGTGTGGCTATCAAACTCTGGGACCAAGAGATGAAGCGTTGCCGTTCTTTAAGTTTGGGGCCAGGCCCCAGTGTTGTGCGATCAGTTTGTAGAGGCAAGGTTAGTCGAGCAGTCTATAGCATTCTATATGCTAACGATCGGAGCAAAAGCGAAAGTATACGAGGTCATGCAAATACTGGAAACCTAAACAAGAGGATCAATCTTCGTTTCAAACTTTATGGTGATGGTAGATTCAACCGTCGCCTTTTAAATGTTAAACAGCTGTAAATGTGATTTCTTGAAACGAGAAGGGAAGGTTTGAATTATCGTAAATGGAAATTTTCTGTCCGTCGAATCTCAGACTTCCCTCACACGGGACAAGAATTTTATCGCGCGTATATTACGACGTTGTGCTCTTGTTTGGGTTGTGCACTACACGAAAATCTCCAATGTTGGAGAATGACGGTAATTTTTTTTCATTTTAGGGTAAAATCCTTGTAGGTACCAAGGACAGTGAAATAATTGAGATCACTGAAAAGACTGCCTCGTCTCAGGTAAGAGTTTTCATTTATTTCTGTTGTCAGTTCTTCAGCTTTGTGTTTTGACCGTGTTTGAATCTAGACAAACTTTCATGAGTTGTGGGAGGTTTGCTCTCGTTTCAAAGGCAGATGACTGAAAATTAACAATTTGCGTTTGAGCGCGCGCTAATGATAGCCGATGATGAGAATTTAGGCAAAATTGTCGCCCAGCCCTCGTCACTTAAGTTGTTTCGTCTCTCTTTTGGTTCCAGACCATCGTCCGTGGCCATGGTGAGGGAGAGATCTGGGGTTTAGACTGTCACCCAGAGAGAGAAGTGTTTGTGACAGCTAGTGATGACCAGACTGTCAGACTGTGGGACGTGGCTAGTAAGGTAAACACGATTTTTGTTATGATAAACACGATTGGCCGGTGATCGGTTCTAGCGTGTGTACTTGTCGTGACTGAATGCGTCTTTTTCACAAGCTGTTAGCTTTCTAGGGCTCGTTACGCAATCTTCCTCCCCCACGCAATGATGGTAGAAGGAAGATTGCGTGACGGGCCCTAAAATCGTCTGCGTGGGAGGCTACCAAGTTGTCGGTTTACGGGTTGCATCTTAAGCCAAATGCGGATCTCCATTTCGATTCCTTCTCTCTCTTTTTTTGTAGACAATGGTTAAGATGGCCCCTCTTGGCGTGGCCGCTCGGTCAGCTGCCTTCTCTCCAGATGGTGAACTGCTTGCTGTCGGTCTCAAAAATGGCGCCTTTGTTGTTCTTAAAACCGCTGACCTGAAGATGGTGGCGCAGAAGCGTGATCGACACCAAGCTATCCAGGATGTCAGGTGAGCAAGTCGCTGTATCAAGATAACACTTCCTTTAACTGTTGGTGAATTTAGCACTTGATACTTCTTGCGGACGTTGTAAATCAACGATCAAAGATTAAAAGTTGAGCAGTATACTAGTTATGAATCTCAACTTAGACGACTTATGGTAGCTTGGCCAGTTAGCTATTTAATACGCAAGGCCGTGGAGTTTAACTCTTGACTACCGAGAACAAGTCAGCTAGTGGCAGAGTGAGGAACTTGAACCAAGGACTTCCAGATTTTAAGCTCTGCGCCCCAAATAATCTGGGCTCACCGAAAATGCGAGAATGCGCCTAATAATCTAGACACGATTTGATTTCACACTAGCGTCCTCGTTAGTTTCAACTTTGGAAACAGAGGACAGTGGGTTCTAAAGCCTGTTTGCAAACCGTCGTTAGGACGTTATGTGTTCTCTGCAAAAATCTACCATTCAATTCCTCGACTTCCGCTCATCATCTTTTTGCGCCTGCTTCAAAATCGGCAAACGGAGTTTTTGTAAATGTTTCAGATTCAGTCCAGATGGTAAGGACTTAGCCGTTGGATCAGACGATAACTGTGTCGATTTCTATGAGCTCCGCGATGGACGCCCGCTAACACGTGTTGGTTACTGCAAAGGAATCCCTTCATTTGTCACTCAGATGGATTTCTCTGCGGATGGCAGATTCATTCAAGTAAGCAAAACCTCCAGGAGCCATAGTTTGTGTTAGCTATTGTTAAAGCACAGGAAACTCAATTCGTCTTTTTTAAAGCGATATTATGAACTTTTCTTTATTTGTTAAGGTGTCCACGGGTGCTTATGACCGGCTGGTGTTTACTGTTCCTGGTGGAAACCCTTTGAAAAACAGGAAAGAAATCAACAGAATCACGTGGGCGTCTTGGACTAGGTAAGTGGTTTTATTCTCTAGCTTTGGACACTCTTTGGACTCGTCACGCAATGTCCTCTCCGGAAAGATTGCGTGACGAGTCCAAGAGTGCCTGTCCAAAAGGTTTCATCAATGCTTTCTTCTTTTCTTTTATTTTCAGTGTCTTTCAAGGGGAATATTACTTTTAATCACTTTTAATTTGTTACGGACATTTCAGTGTTCTAGGTAATGAAGTGATTGGCGTGTGGCCGCGAAACGCTGACAAAGCAGATGTCAACTGCGCCAATCTTTCGTCCAGCGGTCTCTCGCTCGCTACTGGTGATGACTTTGGTTTTGTAAAGTTGTTCGAGTTCCCGGTCACGGAGAAGTTTGTAAGTTTATTCTTGACTCTTGTCCACTGTAATACGTAGGTAAAATTCTTGAAACGTAAGATTCATTGATGATTTGATTTAGCACCTTTCTTTCGAATAGACCATGTTCGTATTCTCGGTATTGGACTGGAACTAGCTTGCAACTGAGGCTAATGCGAGGAGTCTTTTCAAATGCAAATGACATTAATTTCTTTTTAGTGATATTCCCCGCATGAGCCTCTTTTGCAAGCTAGTTCCAGTCTAATACCGGGAATACGAATATGGTCTAATGAAGGCCTCCTATCAAATGAACCAATTCTAGGTTATTATTCTGTAGATGTTTAATTTACGAGTTAAGCTCTTTTTATTGCTAGTATCGATACGAAATACGACATGTCTGGCATGTTTCTTTTTGTCTCCAGGCTCCCTTCAAGCGATACGTAGGCCACTCTGCTCACGTGACTAACGTGCGATTTACGTGCGATGACCGCTATCTGATCAGCGCGGGCGGAGATGATTGCTGGTAAGTAAGGCAAATTTTTTTCCCCTAACTGGCCGTTGCACACCCTAGTGCACACAACTTCCTTAACATTTTTCTGTTGCTTTTCTCTTGCAGCGTCTTCGTTTGGAAATGTATATGATTACGCGTAATAGGATTCGTTAAAATCATTGGATTGGACAAGGAAAAGTAATGGAATGATACAATTCGTGGAAGAGTCCCCTGAAAAAGTGAAACGAATGTCCTTGTAACGTTGACAGACGGGAGAGCGAGAATATTGTATTTGAAATGACTCCTACGAGAATTATTGGGCCCGCGTTGTTCATCAGCGGCGTATTGGAAGTTGACGTAACAGCTGTCGCGGCCTTGAGTGTTCGTGCTGTTTTCGGATTTGACAACAAAAATCCGGAAACTGCGAACACGTCTTCGCAGATTTGGCAAGAAGCAGTTTTTGGAGCCCTGGCTGTTAACAGGAAAAGAGTAGATCTGTTGTCAGGACCTCTGTCTCTCTGACATGCGAGGAAATTCTTTAAAAGTCTATATTAACCGTTATTTATTGAATTTAGGAAGCTCTGAACGAGTACCCTGGTCCCGGTTGTTTTCTCTTTTTATCGAATTTAAGAAAACAAGAAAGAAATGTTGAGCAAAGCGTGGCTCAGAATTCAAGTTACAAAGATAAAATCAGAATAGTCTGAGCAACAAAGTTAATTTTTTTTCGATGAGTTTTCGCGCGCTTGTGAAGCATGGGTTTTGGCTGACTCGCACTTCTCCAAATCGCGCGTTTTCGCACGCGATCACCTGTGATCGCGCGTGCCGTGCTCACCTCAAGCGCGCACGAAAGCGTAAAAATGACTCTGTTCGCTCAAATAACTAGACATAGTTAATTCATTTAGGCGCATCTCCGCACAAAGGTGATAACATATTGATAGCGAACTAAGGTGTCTTTTGATGTATTTTATTTAAGTGACGAAGAGGAATGGTCATACTGTGAGTAAGAAAAAAGACAACAACTTGCCATTGAGGTTACAATAAACCTTATAAAATAAATTTGCTTTCTATTTGACTGATGTTGTGCGCATGAACGTGTTTGCAAAGTTTAACGGAAAGTTAATTGTCTTGTTGATGCTTGGAGAAGGAAATTCTGGTACTCACTGGTAATGAAAGCAGCTGGTAGACGGGGATTGGAATCTAATGTGGGTGGAACACGAGGGAGCGAAGACTGCCCTGCTTTTGCTCAGAAAACAATTCCCTTCTCGACTAGGCAAGATGGGTACCACAGGCCTAACTATCTCTTGGAAGGAATGGGGGGAGACGGAGAGAGACCGACCTCTTTGCACATGATGGACTCTCGTTAGCACACACACATGCTACGAAGGAACTTTACTTCGTGCTTTAAATTCAATGAAACCGTTAAGGTAGCCATGACGTACTTTTCTGGACACCTGGGTTGGGGTAGGAGTTTTTGGTGCCTAGTCTTGAATAGGGTTTCAAAATCAAACTGATAATGGTCTAGTACAGGGGAAGGGTTTCAGTGTACTATAGGCACACCCCCACCCAAAGAGTTAATGAGTACCCCCCCCCCCCCCCCCCCCTCCTACACGTTTTTGTCGCCTTCCCCCCTTCTTTTAGCCTTATCCGTCTTTAAGTGCCGGAGGATCATGAAAAGAGAACCAAATATGAATCGAGATGCAATATTTGCATGGTTTCTCGAGTAATTATTCAGCTCAGATGAACGAACTCGCGAATGACTGGTGTGCAGCACAGCAACGAAAAAAACCCAAGTGATTTCTGTTTTTGGCTCAGATTAAATTCTGCAATGAGTTGTGTGGAGGATACAAAATGTCTTTTTTTTTTCAATGTACAGTCCTTTATTGTGTGTTTACAAATCTCTAAAATATCTTGGCCTCATGCTTTCAACTTTATCTTGGCTTGCTGACCTTCCTGTTCTTTAGAGGTTTATATCGTCAAATCTTACCGTCAACCGAGACTACTTCAGGAAAATCGTTTTATAACATATCCAAAAAGTCAATTGAACACTCTCTTTATACTGCCGCTTATAAGCTCTGGGCTTATACAACTTCGTAAGGGTTTTTAAATGGGCTTATAAACGGAGAGGCTTATATTTGAGGGGGCTAATAACCGGAATGAAAAGAGCATTTGAAAAGGAGCTTTAGCAATTAAGATTTAACACATAATATTAAAATGAAGTTAAAACAAGGAAAGTTAGAGAGGGGTCTTATATCGGGGGGTCGGGGGGGGGGGAGGCGCTTATAAGCGGCAGTTTACGGTATTCAATTCTGTAAAGTAAACTAGCTCACTTTTATAATCCAGTCAAAACCCGCGAAAACGGCCATTCACTAGTTTGGTATTTTACCGTGTTTCTGTTTCCCCTGTGAAATAATTAACTATTCAACTGTATATAAATCAAATTTCTATGACGTTCAGCACATTTTCAGGGCACTATTACAAAACAAACATCGAAAACTATTAATCTTTTCTCACTGTTTTCGTTTTCAGTGAAGAAAAGCAGAATCGATATATTCTTTTAAAAAGTTGGTAGCGTCAAAGAAAAATATACAAAAATATTAACATGTTCAAGAATACTCGGCAGTTATTGCACAAAACTAGAGTACGTAATAACCAATTATATGAAAAAGGATACAAGGGAATAATTGTGTTATCACACAGGCAGCCCGTGGATTATGAGAAACGCTGTGTTGATTATTTTTTTCTCGCCAAGTTTTTATCCATAGGATATGAGTCGATAGCCTATTAACAGGGAACCAATCAGAGCGCGCTTTCTCATAGCCCTTTGGGCTGCTTATGAGTGACAAGCTGGAATAGCTGTGAATGTTAAGTTTTATTGTATACACGACTTGCGAATGTTCGAGTATGATTTGCATAAATGTTGGCGTTTTATGGCGGAGAATAGTTGAGGAGTCCCTCGTGCAAGGGCAAAAGTGGCTTCTTTCCGCTCCACCCCTCCCACAGGGGGGAGGGGGGAGCGAAAGGTGCGTGAGAACAAAAGAGACCGAGAAGTTTAAATCGAACCAACAGTCAACATCCCCCTCTTTAAATAGCCGTGCTCACAAATCTTCCTCCCTCTCTCCCTCTCCAACCTAACCATAGATCCTCTCAAAAATATTCCTCGTCAAACTTTCTCCAAAAATACTTGTGAAAATTTATGATTCGCCGAAACACCGAACCAGTCATGTCGGTATCTCTTCTCACGTTGGCTGACAATAATTTTAGTGCTTGAATGAAATTAACGACCGTTCACCCCTAAACAGCAGCACTGCAGTTTGGTTCGAATAGTAGGGTTCTATTGAAATACAATCAAATATAATTAATTAACTATCAACAGAGTCGATCGCGATCTTCTGTCCGCTTGGAGGAAGTGTCCTATGAACTAATGTATGCTGTATGTATGTACAATCGATCTCTCGCCCTTTCAACTCTAGATATAGCTTTCTCGATCCAAAGACCAATCGTCTGACTCATTGAAAGGTTCTCTTTCTGGGTCATAAACGTTCCCAGATCGAGAGTTCCCGAAAAAAGTTCTCATGGACTCCGCATAAGATGTCTGGTCATCCCAATCGCCATCTTCCTCGTCTGAGTTGTCATCGTTGTTGAGCAACCTTCTGATGGAATCTCGGCCCTTCCGTCTGTCTAGGTACATCGTGCTTTCGCTCAAACTAAATAAACTACATTTGCTGGACATTTTCTCCAAGCCGAGTCCTTTACAAGGTGTCCGTAAGTCGGTGCAGGCTCTTTCTGCCTCGTTTTCAAAATTCTTCTGCACATCGTGGACTTTGTATTTCCCCGAGCGATGCACGACAGAAATTTCCCTCAGTTCGTTGCTGATATTTCTTAAGTGCCTTCGAATGTCTTTGAAAAACGACGTCTCGATAGCTGCGTCGTTGTTGTCCAGATGTTTCTGGCAGATTAAATCGTAGGTACTCCACGACACTGCTGTGTACTTGTGGGTTTCTTCAAGTTCTGTTTTGGATTTTTCTTGTTGAGTCTCAACGCTGTAGCTGTTTCTCTTAGGAAAGAATTTGGCGTTTCTCCACGAGTCTAGCCTTTTACCCATTGCATTCTTGGCATAATCGACAAACACTTCCAACATTTTGTACTCCTCTGTGTCACGATCTGGATAAATTCTCACCTCTCTGTAAGACTCGTTCAAGATGGCCAGAAACATATTTATTAATATGCATGCCATGGCTGTCATAAACAGAAGGAAGTAGATGGGTCCAATAATCCGATTGGCGTCCTTAAGCTCGTGATAGTTCGTATCTCCCCCGATGAACATTCCGAACTGTGTTCGGAAGACTTCGGAGACGCTCGAGTACGCCTTCGTGGTGCTTCCGAAGACGAGAAGCGCAATCTGCATGAAAGCCAAGAATGCCACCATGAAAACCGCCGAGTAAGAGATGATTTTTGTTCGGCAACGTGCCATGCTTGCTGCTAAGCTAGAAATGTGTTCGTTGAACTTGAGGATCTTAAGGACTTTTACGGTTAAAATAAACACCAGAATGGCCATAAGCGCGTTTTCAAGATCTGACCACAGCACTGCGTAGTGAAAGCTTGATGTTTCAAAGGGGTTTTTGTGAATTCTGTTCACTAGCTTTGTTGTGTGATACCTTCGGAAGATCGATAACACGACTGTGGCTGTTGCCGCTAGAATTTGCGCCATTTCCACATAGGCCCACGCAGACTTGAAGTATTTACACTTTTCCTTCCAGATTTTAATTGCTTCGGCTACAATGAAGTAGAAGACCATTAGTAGGACTATCAGCTCGCAAACCGCGCTTATAGAACGCGTCCCAGTTGACCTGGCTCCGTACAATGACATGGTGTTGATTCTCTTGAATGTGGTAGCCCCGCCCAGGGGCAGAGCCTCAAAGATGTACGATGCAGCGCTAAAGAGATCTGTCGACGAGTCAAAAATCATAAACTCGACAAACACGGCCCGCGTTCTCTCGTCAATCCAGGAGTTGTTCTGCAGGTTGTGTATGACCCTTAATGCTGATGACTTTGTGTAGCCTAGATCAGCCACGAAGCCTCCTCCGCCATAGAGCCCCCTCAAGCCCTGTTGAGGAAGGTTGTGAAGCTCGTCCGACTTCTTATAACGCCAAGGTCTCGGGCACATCTCGCGCAGCGCGAATTCTGACAATAGCGCCGTTTCGTTGGCTGGAATTTGGCGCCATTTCGGCATGCTATAGCGTGTCTGGTCTTCGTCAGTCATGCTGTAAGGCGGAAGGCAGGGGCGCAATGTTGCTCTAAACTCAGGAAATCGAGGTGCAATTGGGCATGGACCTGGAGAAAAAAATGAATGAAAATTACACGAAAGAGAGGAATTCCAGAACAAGAACGTAAACAACTAATTTTTACAAGGCTTAAAGGACATATTTAAAAGAGTAAAAAAGTAGGAGTCAAACGTTTTTGACGTTATGTCATCTACGGTGTGTTTTATGGCTTATTTAAGTCAATTATTTTCACCTGCTTTAACTCTGAGTTGTCTGAGGCGAGGCATGCCGACCAGGTAGCCCGACAAGTCCGATATGAATCCATCTTTATACTCAAATGCTTGTCCATTGTACCACTTAACTTCATACATGGCAGGAACCAGGTTTCTCTTTGTCCAGGCCCAGAATGTATCAGCGTTGTGAATCTGATAGAAAATAGCTAGTAAGAAGTTGTTCTGGATTTCTTGTACCAGCTCGCCAATCTATCAATTGACTGACTCATTAACTTAGTAAGTAAGTAGGGAGTTAGATTGGTAAGCAAGTGAGTAGGTTTGTAGGTTTGTAGGTTGTTAGGTAGGTAGGTAGTTAGGTAAGGAAAAAATAAGTAAGAAAATACTAATAGGAGCTTCTTCAATAGGTTTAAATACCCAGGCTTCTGGCCACTTTTCTGTGGAACTAGTGATGTGGAAATTTCCAATTTTACACTGTTACCTTGTGAAATTTGGGCAACAGTTCGTCAATGCCATTTGTCATCCAGTAGTGCCCGGTATCTCTCCTGCCGTAGCATATAACCATTAGCGCCCAGGCAAAGAGAAGGTAGAATGCGAGCTCGACGAGTATTCGTGCCATGATCAGGACTCTCAAGCGATACTCTCTAAAACGCTCCAGTTGTTGTTTGTCTGGTTTGAGTGGCTTGTGAGATTCACCCTAACATATATAAAAAGCAACGTAACAAAGCTGTTGTACGCTTCAGACGAGAGTGAATACAGGGAAGAATCAGTAAGATACGAGAAAGATTTTGGCTGGAAACGTTTGCAACCTGTGACAAATGCGGCGTGTCATGGCGGGAAACAATAAGTGCTGCGACGACGTAGTTGTCCGTTTCGTAAACGGTCGATGCCGTTTTCGTGACACTTAGAAATTTTTTCAACTGTCAACGAATTTTTCTCTACTAAATTAAAGAAAAAAAAATTTGTAAGTAACCACACAGTATCGAACCTGGAACCTTTTTCCTAACATTCCTCTTACATCACTACACTACCTGGTTGTACCGCCAAATCTCCACAAAATTTAATAAAACGTGACTTTCTTAAATATTAATGATAGAGTTGCCCCAACCATCAAATAAAAGCTAACCGCAGGCAAACCGAGTGCGTTTTGCTCTATCAACAAATTATAACCAGTTTCTATCTTGTCCAGGCCTAAACTAAAGCAGATATGGCATCGTCCATTCTGAAAGGCTTGGTTACCAATGATGGCATCGACCGTTTACAAAACGGAAATCAGCTGCGACGACGCGTCAAACTTAAGCGAGAAACATTTGAGGGCTTTCGAAACTGTTGAGAAACGGTATGTCGCGCATTAAACGGAGTGATTCTTGAGCTCAAAATACCCATTCCGGGGGCGTCTGAAGTACAGAAAAAAAACAGTGCAATGACTCTTACTTACCTTTACTTTAGAATGCGCCACAGACTTGAGTTGGCCTTTAACACTGTCATCCTCTGGCGCCTTTTTGATGATAAACGCTAACAGTGAAGCCACGATTACCACTTTGATTGGCTGAATAAATAACACGTCTTGAGTGAAGGAGACCAGAATGGAGGTGAGCCATTTATTGGACACTTCAGTGCCCCACATCATGCTGTAGAAAACGGTGAAGGCAGCTGAAGTCAGCGAGGTCAAAATACACAGAGCCCAGCCAACATACACAAAGAACCGAGGCAGAACGTAGCCTGATTTGCGTGACACTTCTTGCTCTTGCGTGAGGCTGTCACTGTTTGTGTTATAAGCTTGCGTGACCTCGCGTTTGGATCTGCTGTTACGGAATATGAACACGATCAACACGTTTACCGGAACCACTAGCACAGCACTTTGCATACCGATAATGATCTGTTGCCAGCTCAGCACCAGAGGACCGAGCCGAAAAGAGCCACTGGTGTCCTCGGCACCGAATTGATAAAACATCGCGTTAGTGACCATTACTGACATCAATACGGACAAGCAACACGACACACGTTGGACGCGCGTGAACGGACTCGTTGGAGGTCTGGTAACCACTGAAAGCCAGATATGCCCGTCACCAAACCCCGTGGACGCTCTGCTGTAAAACTTGTTTCTAAAACTGTTGATTTCTTGGTGTGACGACACATATAGGACGCGCTCGATCTTACCATCCTCCCTCTCGGCTGCCAGCCAGCGGTTGCACACAAAGTACCACGTGGTGTCGGTCTTGGGATCCCGTATGACGATTTTGCTGATGAACCATTGGGGGTTGTCGCCAGAATTGTCATGCCAGATTTTGATGTGCGATAGGTCGCCCAACGACTCCTTTAGCGACAAAATGAAGGTGTTGACGCTTCCTCGAGCAAAGAGCTTCTTGTTGCACATGGTGCTGCAGTTCAGAGGAATGACGTCAGTGTCTCGATCATCTCCGTAAATCACTATGGCGACATTAGCCGACGTACCGCATCGTCGCCACAAGCCAGTGTAGATCGACAGCTCGTAGCAATGGTTACTGGTGTTCGCATCTCCCAACGGAATCACTTGTGTCACCTAAAATTTAATACCACAATGAATTAATATCGAAGTTAATTATTGACTTAAATTTCATTTAAGAAAAGCCTCTCTCCCCTCAACTACGAACTTTCACTTGGTCTTATTCCACCCTACAACGTCAGTCGACCTCAACGCAAGGGTGATAGTTCTTTGGCATTGGTTGATCTTGCCCCGACGAAAGGCTAACACGCGAAACATAGGCCCGGGGGGAACTCCCATATAAAAAGGACATGGGTGCTCGTCGGAAAGTTTAAAAAGAAGCCCTAAGAGGTACCAAGATCCTGTTTTGTGGGCGTGGCTTGAAATGTTTTTCACCCCTAAGAGGTGCCGATTCTAAAACAAGACATTATCTCCTGTCATATTTTTTCGGCTCAATACCCTACAAGGTACCGCGAAAGCCTCTGCTGTGGACCTTTTGAGGCTGAACACACTAAGATGTACCAAAACCACGCTTTTAACTCCTAAAAGGTATGATTAGCAACCATGTCCCCCAATGAACATAGATTCGACATAGGCTTTACGCAAATTCGTTACGGCGATTAATTTACCTTTACCACCTTCAAGTTGAGAAACATCACATTGTAATTGTTCTTGGACCGGCTTAAAGAGATGTTAGGATAAGTCGGCAGTAAAGGTGATTTCACTTCGACTTGAAATGTTGGGCGTATGTAGAGGAGTCAAAGCTTCATCGATTGAATTGCAGTCATCAACATACACAGCGCTATTTTTGGATCGCCGACAGATCAAAGGCTTCGTCCTCTCAATCCCAAGTCAGGGATCGAAAAAGTCAGTTGATATCGTGGATCGGCATGCCCGTTCGGTAAATTATCTTTTCGGAAGGCCTTTAATCCCTTCTGATTTTCTTAAGAGAATTGTCACCTCTTCTCTAGACGTTAGCTCACCGTGCCATGCACTCCTAGGTCGGAACCCAACAGACTCGTTTACCCTAAAATTACTACCACTAATAATAATAATTACTAACCTTTTGCTTGTCACTTCTGTCCGCTCTTCGAGCAAAAACCACCGCGATTATGTATAAACCGAGCATCGCACACACAGTGGCAAGGACCACAAAGTTCTTGGTCTCCAAGATGTTACTGAAGGCGTCCCACACTTGATCAAAGTCGATGGGATTCGGAGCGACTAAGAGGTCGCCTCCAAACGCGGAGAGGTGGCTGCAGAGGCACTCGATAGAGCCATTGGCTGAATCTGGGCCAACCTTAAATCAAGGAAACAACGCAAAGTAAGTTACAAAACAAAATAATTTCAAGTTGCTGAAATAGGATAAACATTGCCACTACGTCAGTTAGATATTGCATGACCATGAAGAAAGATATCCAATGGCAGAGTTCATTTTGATCAAAGTCGCTAAAACAAACCCAAAGTACAGTAAAAAACATCATTTGAGCTAAACTACTACAGTGAACCAATCAGAGCTTGCGGTTACATCTTACAGGCGGTAGGAAGCGCGGGAAAAGTCGCGAGCTCAGTTAACGACTGGGTTTGGTTTTGGTATCTGATTGGCTAAGAAAACAACGTGGTTGCTCTTATTTGTTAAACCAGATGGCAGTAATATTTTTCCAACCAATCACAAAGCGTAGTCCAAACGATAAGGTCACTTACCCTACAACCCTCAGATGTCCATTTTTCTTTACTCTCTGACCAGTACAAACAGGCTCCCATGGAAATGGACAAAGTGTAGTTCACATCAGTGCTGGGATCAAAAACAGGGATATCCATCCTTGGTGTTGGGGGAGGGGTGGTTGGGGGATCCTTAAATTCCACGCACATTTCAGACCTTTTCTGTCTTCCGTTTTCTGAGCAAGATCTTCGTCTTCGTTTGTTTTTCCTTGAATCCTTGTTCGAGCCAGGCAATCGAATCCCAATATAATGCAAGCCAATATGGCCCGTGACGTTACTAGAAAGCGTTAACAAATGAGGATCCTTGGTGCAGTTAAAGTATCCATCATACGTTGCGGGGTGCGAAGCATCTTCAAATTTTTTCACGCGCTTTTTGCAAGACGAAAAATCCGGGACTTCAGCGATGAAATCGTAGGTCTCAATCGTTGGCCGCTTAAGATGGCGAAAGTATACTTGTTGCTTTGTTCCATTGGACGGAACAATTTTCACGCTTAGCGTCATTTCGTCTGAGGAAATCACTACTCGGTGATATGTCATGCTGCCATTGATACTCGGTTTTACGAACGAGCTCACGGGAGTTTGGTCGTCCTGTGGTCGGTCGGATTTGATGTTAAGCTCGATCTCTCGAGACAGACCCGACACGTCTAATAGCTCTCCTTTCTCGTCCTTCAAGTCAATGCTGATTACGGCTGACTTCACACGACTGGCGCTTTTGTCCCACGAGAAGGGGTTATGTTTCATAGAAAGCATCTACGAAATATTAAAAAAATAATTCAATATTCTCTTAGTACATTGCGGCTTTGTGGTTCAGCAATTATAAAATCGTTCCCAGGGTCTTTGCTCACCTCATCGATCCTGAACGAAGCTAATCATTGAATACTGTTTAAAGCAGACTCGCTGCAGCTTCTCACATTAAATTCGGCTTTGCATTGTTTCGTTTTTCTTAAACCTTTTTCTTAACGAGACTTACACACGTTTACAATTCCTAAATTTAAGGTTGAGATTGCATCCTCTTTACGTCAAGTAACAGATGACTCCTCTGACCCCGAGTAAAAATATCGTCACGTTGTCTGTTTGTCCATCTATCAGTTTCTGTCTGTCTGTCTGTCTGTCTGTCTGTGTGTCTGTCAGTCAGTCAGTCAGTCAGTCAGTCTGTCTGTCTGTCTGTCTCTCTTTACGTTTTCATCTTCCCTAAACATTCTGTTCGACAGTGGTACTGAAAGGAATGTTGTACGAACCAGCGACAGACATAATTTCAGGACAACCTTACTCAGACGATCACACTTCACAAATTACTACTGTCTTCTTATTGTTACCTGTGTGTCCACGTGCGCCATGCCCATTGCCTTTGAGCCCAACAACTTCTCAGGGGGTGGGAATGTCACTTTGCTGCCATTTATTTTGGCGGGTTTGTCGCTGATTGCACTTGGAAGCTGTCTGTCTAACCTCATGGATATTGCCTTGGTCTCCATTTCAAGAGGCTCGTCACCAACCTCTTGCGACGATAACATGCTGTCCCCGACCTTGCTGATCAGGGTCCATGCTTTTTGGGCCAGGACTTTTGTCTGTTGAATTCAAAAACAAACACCAACTATGTTAAGAGGCTCTGGGCGCTCGGATTGGTCAGTAGCTGCCAGCTACTTTATTGCATGTCAATTTTGCCCCCAGAGAAACCTTCTAAAAGATCTTCTATTTTTTGTAAAGATGGCATAACTGTAAAATTACCAAACAAAAAGAAACAAGAACAATGCAAAACAAACGAACACGTGAGCAGACCTAGACTAATACTGGGCCATTGTTATCTGCGTCTGCATGCGCTGTCGCGGTAATTGAATCTCCTAGGACAGTTAAACAACATGAAATGATGCTTAGCTCATTGACGGTCCTGCTGGGTTCATTTTTCATTCCCACAAGATTGATTTTGCCGGTGCCGGTGAAAACTGGCCCTGTACGGTGAATCTGAATCCTCTACGCCCTATTGAAACGCATCTTAGCAAATAAACCCTTTATTCATATCTATCTAAAAAATGAAAGAATACTAACAAAAGCTACAAACCTTTGTCACGTTAACTTTTTCTTCTTCCACCGTTTTCTCTTGCTCAGTTTTACCCAGTTCTGGAGTCTCAGGTTTTGCAACAGACGCATCGAGCACATTCCCAATTCCAAGCAGTAAATTATTTCCCGCCTTTTTCATACCATTTGGATCTTTTTCGCTTGTCTTGCCGGTGAGGTTTTGAAACTTGTTCGCCATGTTTTCCAGAACGTCGACGGAGGTCCACTGTGGAGAGGGAATTCATACAAGTATCTGTTCAGTTTCATGGTTAAATAATTAATTCTCCCTTTTGATTGCCAAATGCTATGTCGATGCCAGTTCAAAGAATTCGGTGGATAATCAAATCACCCGTCCTTTCAGGGAATGGTTGACTGGACAGAGTGCATTGTTGGGTTAAGAAAGAACCTGAAACTTTTTCAGAACACTAGACAAGTGCATACGGATTCCTTCTCGCATCCCGATGAGAACTCCCACAGCGTCGTACCTTTTAGGAGTTAAAAAGCAGTTTTAGTATCTCTTAGGGTGTTTAGCCTCAAAAGTTCCACGGCGGCAGCTTTTGTGGTATCGTTTAGGGCATTGAGCCGAAGAAAGTCGGCGTCAGTTTAAGTGTTGATTTAGAATTGGTGCCTCTCAGGGGTGAAAAAATTTCAAGCTACGCTCACAAAACAGGATCTTGATACCTCCTAGAGGTATTTCCGACGAGCACTCTCGCCTTGCATTTTTGTATGGGAGTCGCCTCCCCCGGTCTCACACTGATCAATCAAAGCGCAATCAATTCACTGAGTATCTTTTGAGATCCATTAACACGGCAAACCATTTTTAGGCAAGATGTTCCGGCTTTTCAGTACCTCAAAGCACTTACTGCTATTGTCGCAGTGAATTTTTTACGTCGTTCCGTGTCCAAAGGAACGAGGTTACTTTATTCGTTTAGCAGGTATTGATCACGGAAAAGCCCTTCAGGGGAGTGTTCAATAAAGTCTCATCTCATCTCATTTACCTGGGATTCTTCTGAGAGCTCTTCGCTTTTATCAGTCGCACTGGCCACTACAGAGGTCACGAGAATCAGTCCCTGAAGGTCATCAACTTTAACCTTTGATGAATGTTTGATCATCTCGTCCTTGAACTAAACAAGACGCAGGGGTACAGTTACCGTCGCGAAACAAACAAACAAGCAAATAAACAGACAAATAAATAAAAAACAAACAACGCAGTCCTCTCGTTACACCTTGTTTTTTCCCTCTCTGCGCCTCAAGCAATAGCCCTTTTATTTACAGCATGAACTTAGTTAAGAGGAAGACACGCAAAAAAACGCCATTTTATGATCCGTATACATTTTTAGATATTGTACAGTAGTTATGTAATCTTAGTTCAGTTTAGTATTTTTTTCCCCAAATGTACATTTTTACTTTGTTATTTTGTTTTCTTGGCGCACCTGTAAACTAGATGGTGCGTAATGAAGACTCTGCTTAACAAGTCTATGGGACGCTCCGTTACCATAGTAAGTGTGCGACCAATAATAATTATACATTTGTATAGCGCTAATACTATGAAATATTCAAAAGCACTTTACATAAAAAGAAGCTAAAAAACTAAAACAAAGATCTACAAAAAGCATAAATTGTGCTTAAATACAAAAATTTAAAACGGCTTATGTAACTAAGGTTTAAACTATTTCTTATATATGTCTTATCCTGCAAACACAGCCGTCGCTTACCGAATCTGGCCACTTAAGGTGTCTCAAGAAGTCGGAAACAATGGCAGACTATACCTTCGGTAGATAATTGCTCGTTGTAGAAATCCTACAATTTTTACCTTCATTTTTTCCTCAGTTTTCAGTTCCTCCTCTGAAGTTTCAGACATCACAGATAACAAAGTGTTTGCTAATCGCATGGCGTTCTTGCCTCCATCTTTATTTTTTAACAGCCTGGCAATCTCGCTTTCATTTCCCACGGTGTATTGGTACAGAGTGGTCGCGTTTATTGTGTGGCTCGGGAGAACCTTTGGAAGAAACAAAGCACGTTTTCAGATAACTTTTCTTTTCTGAAACGGCCATCAGATTTTTGTACATTTTTCTTTTGCAGTTTGCAGTATGAGGTGCGACGCTACGATTTGGTTCATCACACTTTTTCACTTCCTTGTCAGTGGTTAAATGATTTCCCTCGTTTGCCGTTTATTGGGTGACAGTTACACTGCGAGTTCGGAGGGCGAAGCCTCCCCGGGGGTACTCCATGTGAAAAGATGACAAAAATTTGAATTCAACCCTTGAAGGAGACCAATCTGTAAGTAGCCCGGGCTTTATTTGACTCCTAAAGTCTGGTTCCCACTTGTGAGATACGCGTAGGACTAGTAAAATAAGCATAAGCGCGAGCACAAGAAAAAAGAACTTTTTTCTTTTTTTTTGTGTTTATGCTTGTGCTCATTTCACTAGTGTTACGTCTATCTCACAAGTGGGAACCTACTTATTTCACTAGTGTTATGCCTATCCCACAAGTGTGAACCAGGCTTAAAAGATGTCGCTTTAAAGGGAAATGACAGCAATTTTAATTGCTTCTTTGAGTGCAATTTTAAAAGGTATCTCGACGGCTAAAAGTAGTGTCTTTGTTTTCTGAACACCCTAAATGAGACTAAAATCCATGATTTCCACTCCCGACGTTTTCACATGGGAGTCCCCCCCTTTCGCCGGGGAGCGAAACCCCGAGCTTACAGCCAAAGTCGATAGAAACCGTAGCGATCACAACTGCTTTAGCCACTGAGCAATCTAATAGACAAATACACACCATGACACAAGAGACGAATAATATTGCTATTAAACAAAATTTACATAAAGGCGGATTTGGAAACTTTTCAGAGATCGACGAGGTCCCGGTGACTTCTGTAGAGAAGGCCCCTGATGAGCAGCCTATCAGATAGCATGTTTGCCTTCCCTCGCAGTTTCCACCTGTTATATGCATTCCCTTGTCATCTGATACATGCCCTCCGCCGCTTGAGGTGTTGGCTAATATTTTGCGCTATCTATCTATCCCACCTGTCCCAAATACGTTGCAACCTGTAGGGTTTTTCACATTATGCTCAAATTTTCCACTCTTATGGTAATGCTCGATGCTCAAAGAGTCTCGCTATTAAGCTCAAAAGGAGTCACTATTATGCTCTATTATTCTCGCATAAAAACAGATAATATTGCATGAAGCGCGAGCGATGCCTCATTGTCAATCTCCATTGCTCTGGCTTGACTATTACGAACTGGCTTTTGAAGTAGATGGAAAAAAAAACCCGCCCAAGGCCCGGCATCACTCTTGTTCCGGCATAATTCTCGATTCTTTTGCCTCAATATTATGCTCAAGATAATGCCGGCATAATGTGTAAAACCCTAGCAACGTGTTGGGATTTCCTGTACAGTCGTCACGTAACACCTAGGAGAGGTATTGCTTGACGTACAGCCGTCGCGTAACACCTACGAGGGGTCTTGCGTGACGTCTTTGAAACGGTTGCCGCCACAAGAAACCAAGCTCACCTTGACTTCAACACTTTGGACACCAAATCCTCCCCATTTATCCTTGACGTAAATGTCCACTTGAACGATATTTTCCTTTTTCGAGTCACCGAGTGGAAGTTTATTGGTCTTCAAAAATCTCTTGGAGCTCTGCTGAAGAATTTCATAAGCCCCGCTACTGGACGTGTAGCCAAACTGATAAATGAGGTCCTTGTCTTTGTCTAGCCAACCAGAACACGAAAATGTAAAATTCGTCGCCAAAACTATCCCTTCAGATTTATCAATGGTACAATTTCCTCCACTGGGAGACTCATTTGTGATGAAACTGTGAGTTTGAGCACTTCTGATTTTTTCAGTTAAATTTCCGTGAAGTTCTAGTATATACGTAGCGCCTTCTGCTAACTCATTTCCATGGATTTCCAGATGAGCCAGGTCTTCGTTTTTTCTTATATCGACTGACTGAAATGTTCCATCATCCCTCTTTCGATAGAGCAACCAACGAAATTTTGTTTTGACTTGCTTACAGGCCTCACCGTTACAGGTACCTTCGAAAACCATTTTTTCCGTGGGATTTACTTTCTGTTTGCAATTCCTCTTGCATCTGTAGGGAAAAAGGTGAGTGATGACACTCTAGGTATTTTACACAAAACGTGCAATGTTTGGAGGCTGGGGGAGGGCTGGGCGGGGCCTACACATGGGACCCACAACATGGCGGACTTGACGTAAACAACGCCATTTTGGACATCTCACTGTCACTTTCCTTTTCTTACCGGTTATTTTAGTAGCATAATCATAATTATTTCAATTGTATCATCATCAATTATTTCACTAGCATCATTACAAGGTAGGCTCAATAGGGTAATATTCTAGAAAAGGATTTTATAAATCGATGCATCAGTATGTTTCGAAAATCTGAACAGGTAGGTTTGCATTCTCTAAAGGGAATCGGACTCTTTCCATGGTTCGTGTCTTTTAACCGAATGGGGAAAATTTCTGGTACTAATAGGTCGAATTTGAACTTATTATCATAAAAAGTTCAATACAGGTTAAGATATTAACGTATGTTTTCTTACAAGGTTTCTCGAGCTTTTGCATTTGACTAGCTAAACAAGGAGGGGCTGGTTGTTTTCTATTTAGGCTTAAATGACATAACTCAAAATGATCATCAGATAACCGAATTGACATAGGCTGTTGGTGAATACACAGCTAATTGAAGTGCGAAATATGTAGTGATCAACTTAAACTTACCTTATGTCTAGAACAAAGCCATTTGAAGATTTCAGTTCAAACTCGAATGAAACATTTTCCTCTCGCTCGTCTTTTCCCAAAATCAGTTTGATCACATAACTTTTGGGCTCCATTTGATCCAGGAACAACACTGCATTGGGCCCTGTATATTTCAGCTTTCCAGGGCCTGTACCATAACACCCGCCTCTCCCATCCGAATCTTTGCTATCTACTTGTGGCGTGACAATTGGGAGCAACGCAGTGTTTCCAAAGCGCTCACCCTTTCTTGCACAGAGCCATGTATAACTCATGCCACTCTTGTTAGCCTTTGGAACATCTGGGTCAAAAGAGCTTGAGGCATCCAGCTTAAGATCTCTGTGGTACCCTTTAAGAATACTATCCAGAGGAGGGTCTGTAGATATGAATGCTTGAAGAGGTGACTCCTTGATTCGCAGAAATCCATAATCGTAGTTTACACAATCTATTGCATTTTTCATTACTGCCATCAATTCTATATAGTAGACACCATACTCAAGGGTGTGATTTAAAATTTCTTTCTGTATAACTGTTGTATTTATGAGATAAACATCTTCCATGGCAATTCTTGTAGATTTGAATGTACTTTTTCTGCCCAATTCTCCCTTGTTTGAGTTGCGTAATTTTGCCATTTTCCATGTAATGTGGGCCTTTCCTTCAATCTGACTGCTAATATTTGCTTTTACTGTGTAGGAAGATGAACGGTGGATTGTTTGAGTAGACGTGGGGTTGCGAGAAAGGCTTCCCAATGAAATGTTTGGTATTTTGCATGATTTGCCTGTTGAGTAGAGAAAGGTAATCAGTTTTAAAACCATTATAAACAACCTTGTCTAATACGTGGGCACATCTCTCAGGGCTATCAATAAGGGCTGTAACCTGTCGCACCTGTTATGGCTGAGCATGCGTGATGGTGGATGAATCAAAACTTGATGACAGCCCTCTCTCTAACTGGAGTCCTTGGTTATAATTTATCACTTGTAAAAATGACCTAAATGGTTGATTTGACAGGCAGTTTAAACAAATTCCTTTACTATTACTTGACAACACAAATGCAACTGTAAAAGATAAATGTGCTGTATGTGTTGCGTGTGGGACAGAAAAAATTCAGCCCCAGTGGAATTCGAGCCCATGACATTGCATATACCAGTAGGGCACTCTAACTATTGAGCTACGAAGAGACTCAATGATCTAGGCCATTTACTTAGTTCAAATGTTAGCGTCATTAACTAGATTTGATTAATTAAGGCTTGTTTTTTTTTTTAATATTTGCAATTACATTAGTAAAGTATATTGCATATCTGTTTAGGAGGCTACCTGTACATGTCACTTTTATTCCAGTGGGTTAGAACTTGGCCATTGTTTACAGGAAATATCACACAGGCTGATTTGGAGTTTGGGTAGGAGCAAAGGGGCTGCCAGAAATTTTAACCAACCATTTTTTCTCAGTGCCTTTCTTTATATTTGTGCTTCTTGCTCAAAAACTTATATTGTTTTCCTGGTGCCATAGGCCAAATCTGATCACAATTTCTTCCCCTGCCAATACTGTTTAATGAACTCATTTTACTCACATTTTTTAGAAAACAATAGTTAAATAACACAAATCTGAATATTTATTTGAATATGGTGTTTTGGAGATTATTTTGGGGACTGAAGAAGTGAACAAAGCAAACCTTGAGGATCTTTTGCCGCAAAGTAGCTATGGTCAAATTTAGTGGAGGTTTTGAGCAGTTTTTTGGCCTTTGCAATCATCAGCTTGGCTTGTGAATCTTGCACTCCAACTTTGAACTCAACAATCAGACTTCCAGGTCTAAATAAAAACAGGTACAAATGAGGATCTTGAGATGCTACCCTACCTTGCATAAAACATAAAAAAAATTATTTGATTGGCCACTCCCCATTCAGGCTTTTCAGGACAATGTAATCAAACAATGATAAATAAATATTCAAATAAACATAGCTAGGTTAAGAATCCCAACTGACGAGAGGCAGACCAGTTGGCTATTTACAAACGTAGCCGAGAAGTTGAACTCGGGGCTAACGTCAACAACATCAGCTAGCAGTCAGAACGGGATTTGAACCCGGGACCTACGGGTTTCCAATCTGGCGCCACGCTGCCTCCACAAAATGAGGAGACAGCATACATGAACTTTCCTGTCTCCATTTTCCCAAATCATTTCATTTTGCAGAGTACTAGTCTAGTCTACTAGTCTCAGTAGCTTTCATTTGAATGGTTGCACGGACAGGTCTCATCGATCTAGTAGGGTCTCAAACTTTAACAATGATATTCTCAATCATTATAGGCCTGCAATGCATGCAGAAAGTTAGATAATAAAGAGCTATGTATGCACTGCAGGCCTATGATGATAGGGAATAAATCATTAGATTATAAGCTTGAGATTTCTATCGCGTAATTGTTGACGAAGGCGCTCCCCGTGTCAACTATCACGCCTAGAATTGGAGACCTGATAATTTAATTGTTTTAGTATAAATCTAATAGCGTTTCAAAACTTTATCTAAATACTCTTCACCAGAACCTTCGAAAACGCAAAGAAGCATCCGCCATTTTGTTAACAACCGTACACTGCTGGGTTCTCAGTGTCTGCATTAATAGATAGTGGTTAGCATAGCCAATAAGAGAACGGCATTCGTGATAGAATGCTGTCAGAGTCATTAATAATATGAAATAATAAGCATCTTGTTACATAGTATTTTGATGCTTACTTTGATTTGGATTTGTGCAACACCAAAACGGGCTTCGGCGTGGCGCAGCAACATGAAGCTTTTAAAAATTAATGAAACAGTTTGAAATTATTGATCAATACCTCAGTTGCTCAAGTTTAACAACTTGCACTCCAGGAAGCTTGCTTATTTGTTGTGCCTGCAAGAAATTTCAAAATATTAACACCAAAGCATTTAACGAGCAGATGGTTTCAGCCTGAGGCACGAAATAATGGTTCTTCACCATTTACGCAAAGAAACCGGCTCGTCAATGGTTGTGTAAACGGTGAGCAAAACTTCCCGATGGTAAGTGAGCTGATCATAATTGCAAGATAGCGGTGAAGAATTGCCAGTGGGAAGCATATTTTCAATTCGGATATTTCGGTTGGAAGTTTTGGACTACCTTAACTTTCAAGTCCGCATACTTCGGAAATTAATTTGCCAGTCGGTCTAGCCAGAATCGTCTTACCATTCACATTCTGACCAACATTTCCGGAATTTTTGCCGAGTGAATGGTAAACAACCAATATATCGAAATTGGGCTATTTCCTTTTGTGTTCATAACAATCATTTGGGCGGTATCTGAGCAACCATTTTATTATTTCGTTCATCCGGCAATTTGTTCGCCTGCTAAGACATGTTTACTTTGCCAGTTACCAACTTTAGTCTGATCAGATACTACTGCTACTATGTACCAAGCCGAACAAGTGAAGCAGGGTGAAGGACGTACGTGAAATCATGAACTGCAAATAGTTTGTTAAGTGAAGAAGCGCTCCTTTAAGCTCGTTGGAATAATAAGCAATTACAAAATACCCTGTGAGAAAGTGCATATAGTAAGATAGTCGAAGAGGTGGAGTGACAAAAACTACGGTTCTACCTCGTTCGCAAGTTTCGCTTCAATGTTTTTAAACCCTTCGGATTTTTTGTCGATCAGCATATCCAACGTGCAGCTTTGATTTGTCCACCGGAAGTGTAACACCACGGACCTTTCTATGGATGAACAAACAAACAAACAAACAAACAAACAAACAAACAAGCATAAGATAACATAGTAAATGGTTTGAACCTAGGATTATCAGTAGTTCCTATAGAATTATCGCACGCGTCTGGATGAGGGCAGTTCTGAAGAGAACTGTTGTTAGTGACTCGGTGACGTTTCGACAACCTGAGTGGAAGTAGTCTTCAGAGTCAAGTGGAAAGTGTTTGTCAGTCTGTGGTGTGATAAGTCTAAGAGTCAACACTGACCAATCAGCTTCAGTGATCAAACTTATAACACCAGCGACTGACGGACTCTTAAACATGACTTGACTGAAGACTACTCCCGCTCAGGCTGCTGACTTTCTGAGAGTTTTAACACTTTTCCTCCAGTAGTTCTAACCCTTTTTTTACCTTTCGTGCACTGTCTCGTGTGTGCTAGCACGATGAAAAAGGGTCTTGATGATGTGCTGTCTAGGTTATCGGTTAGATTTTTCGACAATTTCTTAGCCATCAGTTAAAATCTCAGCCCATTTCTCAACTATAAGTAGATCGGTTAACCCTCATGAAGGAGCCCGATGAACTGAGACCACGGAATTGATGCCCATAGGTTTCTTTTTATGAGAGGATTTAGCGGTGCATCAATAAAAATGGAGCGTTTGGTTCTGCATTACTAAGTACATGTAAACAGATTGACTCAAAAAATTCGCGCCATTAAGTTAATTAATCAGAAGTAAAACCAAAACCAATCGTGACTTGCTCCACGGGTTTTCCAGCGCTTCGCGTCAGCTGCATGTATTTGCTTCGAGTTTTGATTGGTTCAGTGTAGTTTCCGTGTTCTTTCTGATTGGCCAGAGTGACTACTTTGGGTCTGGTTTTACGACACCCAATTGAAAACCGTTTTACTCCGCACTCCAGTCAAGGGCTTTGCTATTATTCTCGTTTTGTCATTGAATACGACATTGGTCATTCTCTGAGTTTAATTCAACTTACTCATTGTGCATCCATACAGTTCAAATCTGAAGGCGACGTTGTTGTGGTATGCTTGCGGCAATATGGAGACCGTCTTCACGTTTTCAGCTTCAAAGTTGTGTCTGACAATTGTATTCGAGTCGGTGTTCCCTTGAAACCGCTAGAGATTCAAAGCGTGAGATGCAACAGTTATGAATTTCACTTAGGCCCCAGCCACACCACGCCGGAGAAATTTGAAAAGGCAGCTTTATTTCTATGGCTAGACCTACCGTCCACACCAATCCGTCTCGACAACGGAGCTTTTCGAAAACGCTCTTCAAACCGGAGGAATTTGAAAGCGCCGGCTTTGTGCTTTGGTGTGGACGGAAAGCAGTTTGAAAACAGAGCTTGTTCAAACCGATGACATCACGATAATCATTTGATTTCCCTGCCCGATTTTCCTCAAACACAAATCCAAAATGACCGGTGATTGTTGCGTTTTAAAAATTTATCCGGCGTAGTGTGTACGAAAAACATTTGATGCGTTTTCAAAGCGAAAACGCCGTTTAATTTTCAAATTTCTCCCGCGTAGCGTGGACGGGGCCTCAAAGACCTACTGGTATGTTGGCGCAGGAGACGCTGTCATATTCGAATTTGTCATTACTATGAAAGTAGTAGTTTTGTGGGATTAAGCAATACTCATCTTTTTCTTTTTTCTTGTTCACTTACACTTGAAGGAGCTCAGTCAGTATTTTGAATTATTTTAGGCACTTACAAAGTTACCTTTAAATTAGATAATAGTTTAGTAAGATAGAGAAACACTCGCGAGGGAATAGAAAACCATATACAAACAAGGATGGTTAAGGATGGAGAAGATTAACACGGATCATAACTTTTCAAGATGCGGAATATTGTCTCCGGTTTCTTTTCTTGTTTTCCTGAACGTTCCTGAAAGGTGCTGTTTATAAAACTACGTGTGTCCATTCTCGATCAAAGATACTGTTTCTGAGAGGATTTCAGTAACTGGGAATTTCAGTCGTGTTATTCCTTCACTTTGCTATTGAAAAAAAATTACCTTAGGCCTTCCATCTCTGCCAAAGATGTAACCCTCAGCCTCTTCGTCTCCGCTCTTTTGGCGAGTGAATTTGACCCAGTACTCAGTGACCCACTCTTTGATCTCCGGATCCCCAAATCCTTGGGTTGCGACCCCTGTTACTACTGTCTCATTGTCGAATTTTACCCTGACAAACTTGTAATCGATAGGGTGGTGTTCGTTAGCCCTATAGCCGCCAGAGCTGTTCAGTTTTGCATCGATAGGGAGTGTCTCGTAATCATGAAACGAGTACGTAACGAGGTTGCCCATGGCGAACTTTCCCGATGAAATCCCAAGAGGCAAGTTACATTGAGCTGCAATTCAAGCAAATCCAAATTCTTTTCTATTTTTCCTTACTCTTAATTAAATGCATTCTATAAAGCCTTATTGCAAAAACTGGGTTAAATCAGCATTAATTTTGCCCATAGTATGTAAGGATTTGATTTTATCAGAAAGACTTTGTAATAGTCAGAAAATGGGAATTTCGAACCACGTTGCACAGTAAAATAATCACTACAACATGAAAGTACATACTCTGCAGCTTTCATTTGAATGGTCACACACCAGGGTTTCATTCACAGACTTAAAAGTTAGACCCACCTTGTACAGCATAATAAACAGCACCACATGAAAGTACTGCTCAACAGCTTTCATTTGAATAATCACACATCAGGGTTTTATTCACAGACACAAAAGCTAGAACCACCCTGTACAGCGTGATAAACATACCATATCAAAATATTGCTCAATAGCTTTCATTTGAGGCACACACTAGGTTTTCATTCGCAAGACGTGCAAGTTAGAACCACCTTAATAAAGAGTACTGCATGTAAGTACTGCTCAGTGGCTTCATTTCAATGGCTGCACTCTAGAGTTTTATTCAATAACGTGAAAGTTACAACCACCTTGTGCAGCAGAACAAACGGTGCCACATACGTGGAGTAAACTTTCCTCTTTGATAGTCACATGCAGGTGTTTCGCTATAGAATTAAAAGTGAGAAGCGCCGGCTCTAATGGCTGAACGTCTGACTAGACCGTTGGTTTTCTAAAGAGCCTACCTTCGGACGGTGTTTCACCAGATTTTGTGGTTGCCTTCTGTGATACAGCGACGGTGAATGTTAAGCTTACAGAAACAATAATGAGGGAGAACGCCATGATATCCAGGGTGTTGTCTTTCCTTGCGCTGTACTAATAAAATACAAATAAAACTTTCCGTATAACCAGAAGGCAGGAGATGATTTTCAAGATAGTCGCAAGAAGGATGCAATAGTGTAGTTAATTACAACGTGACGATATATGTAGAATCTAATTAAAATATATTTAACGACAAAGTGAAAAGAAAAATAGAAAATATATCTCATTAAGGGGTGACGATAATTTTTTTACTGATTGACAAACAAGGCTAAACAATCAAAATTAAGATAAAAACGTTCGCTGGCTAAAAACTTTCAAAAAAGAACATGAGCTTTCGGCTGTCGATCTGCAGCCTTCGACGGATAAAAACTGGAATGCAAAATGATAAAATATATACAAGAAAAGGCGAGAAAAATAAGAAGAAGAACAAAAGCGAAGTAAAAATGTGTAAATTAGGTGACTATTGTTTAAAAAGGATACTATACTGATTTGGAATCGACTTACAATTATTGTCAACATGCTTGGTAGCAGAGGTGTGCCGAAAGCTCATGCTCTTTTTTGAAATTTTTTTAGCCAGCGAACGTTTTTATCTTAATTTTATTATGTCTCATCCTGGCTGTACTTCAGTCTTAAAGACTAAATAGTTAGTGATTGATATCAGAATTTGCTAATTGAGTGAGGGTTTTTCCTTATGAATATAAAGCACCTCCTTGATTTTTAGCTGGAATTGAGAGAGGGCGAGAGGAGGTGTCTAATTGTAGGATGGGAAAACAATCTTCAGAAGAAGCAGCTCGAAGCTTTTGGGCTTTTGAGATGATAAAGAATGTGAGAATTTTTGTCAGTGGAAAGGTGCTGTTGGATATAACAGCCATCACTTCCTGCGCAAGAAAACTTGTATACTTAGTACACGAGATGGCAGTGACCTGGGTGTACTGGCTTTATACCATCTTTTACATTGAGCAAGTTCCTTGATTTATAGGGGAAAAATCAAAACATGTCAAAATGTTTGTGCCGAGTAAATCGCCTAATTTTGCGCTGTGTTCGAAAAAGGGCTAACAAAATGGTTGATAGGGAATTTATTGATTTAATTTGTTGCGCAATTTAATCCTATCTCTTTGTTTTAGCAGGACCATTAAATTTCAGCCCACGAATCAACACACTCGAGTGAAGCCACGCTGAATGTGCTTGAAGCTCTTCGTTAACGTGAAAACGGAGTAAAATAATTGTACTCAAGTGAGACATTTTTCAATACTTTAAACAATTGTATGTCCCTTGTTCAACTGTAGAGTGGTCTTGGCATAAATTTAGTATTGTCATCTAAGTGGTTAAAATCCTGCCGCCTAAAATATCAACGCTTATGTCGTCAACATTTGAACAAATTTGACTGATTGACGTATCTTCTGCATGGGAGGAATTTATTAATTGGTCAGAAAGCCCAGCTTTCGAGTTTAAAATTTGCAATCACATCTTACTTTCCAAGATGACCCATATACATATCGATGCGCACACAATTGTTATTTTCACGTCTAAAGACTAAAAAAATTGGCTATTTTTAAAGCTTGTGGTATCTGATTTACATGCAAGTAGATGAATGTATGTAAAACATAAGCTTGTTTCGAGCTACTGGACAACACAGTAAGGAATTGGAAAGGTTTAATCCGATTTGGAAACAGTGGACGAAGCCACTCGGCCGTGGATGTGCCAGTGCCAATTTACCTTTCGAATGAAGCATTTCATGTGGAACCGACGTACTTTTCATGCGCTCTTTGTACGTACATGTCGTTGGTCAGGTGTTAACTGTAGAGCCGAAATTGACGTGTGTCACTCTCCTGTGCTTTGTTGGCAGCAGTTTGAATGACATTGCGAAATACTAGTCACAGTTATCGAAACTACCGAGTGAAAATTACTCAAGAATTGCACGTGCCTTGCACTGCCAGCTGCTGGTGTTAACGGACTTAATTTTCGTACGGAGAAGAGCTTATTGTAATGATGAATTATAGACGAATTATAAAATATATTTTCAAGACTTTTCCAGAACATGCTTAAGGTTCGTTCAAGTAATTTGTGTCTGCTTTTTTTGCTTATCCATTATTTCCCAACATAAATGACGGTTAGTTTCTTTTAGTAATGAAACACGTTGTCAGAGAGACAACCGCTTAAAATGAATCAAATCATCAACTCTGTATATTTTTTGATGCACGTTCTAGTAAATTGCTCGAAACTGAGCTAAAACTAAACGGAGTGAAAGGTAATTAATTACGAAACTGAAATATGTTGAGTTTGGGATGAAAGGTTTCAAATTTAATAAAAGAAAAGTTGTACAAACAACCAGGGGCTGTTTTTATTTTAATTAAACTTGTCGAGACAAATGTAAAGAAGCACAATTTTTACCTTTTATTGAAGCAAAGTTACAATATACGTTATTTTCAGGACATAATTTTTTTTTTTAGAATAACCAGATTCTGTTTTCATTTTTCTATATGTCTGTTCTTATATTTTGAATATTTTGAGTAAAGCCAATTCATTTTTGTCAACGTCTGGCTTTGTTGAATTTTAAGTAGCTTACATTTTGCAAGTTGCTCTTTTTCACTTTTACGTTGGACAAACTCACAATCATATGTCCCAAAACTGGCGATTCCAGCCTTGTAATTGAAGTCATAGGCCTAGTATAAGCCTTGCTTGAGTATCTGATGTTTAATTTAACATGGCGACCACTTTAAAAACATGAATAAATGAACTAGTGTTTAAAATGTTGGATGGTCTGCAAGTGGCCTATAGCGTGGAATAACACAAATAATTTGTTGGTAATACATGCAATAAGGAAGCCTTATCTACTTACCTTCATGAACGTGTATTGCCACTGCGTGATAGAATGGAGATCTTTCCAGCCTACATCAATACTCTCTTATCTATGGACCAAAACGAAATTCTTATTATCAGACCTCCCTGCGAGTGGATATTGAAGTAACCGAGTGTCATTGAATGTACTCAGCCTTGAACATCCAAAAATCCCCGGCACATATCCAAACATTACTTTATGTCAACTTCGTTGGAGTGCACTGAAAGTGCCTTTAAGAGTGTACATGTTTTGAAGTCTGTTTTCAAGGCAACACCGAAACATTGGCATATGCTTATGACCTTTAGGAAGTGAGTTTTTTTTTAGCCTTTACAGAAGACGACGTATGTAAAACAACTTACTGGTGAAAACTGACAGCATACCTTTATTAGACCTGAGATATCGTGGTAACTCCACATCGGGTGTACTCAGTCTAATTAAACCGAATATCAGTTGTTTTCTTATTATTTTTTAGCCGCGATGACAGAAGTGATGGATTGTTGGCCGTGTATTAGGAGACGTGTAAAAAATGGTTTGATATGAGATGGCGACAGATCACGTTTTGACAACTCGTTCACATAGAAAATACTCTTGATTTTAAGACAAAACCTAGATGAAAGATTTCATGTTAGTTTGAAAGCAGAGCAATCAACTAAAAAAATCGATACGCCATGAAAAATGATGTCTCGAAGAAGTGGCCGTAGTAGAAGTAGAGAAAATGCAAAAATTTGGCATAACACAAGCTAGCTGCCTTTTCCCGCCCCCGCCCCCTCCTCCCTCCAAAATAATAGTTACAATTTGCTTTAACATTTAGTTGGACTAAAAGTAAGTTGTGGGGAAACAGAGAGCCTTTTACGGAACAGATTAAAGCTTAAATCATTTTTTTTTCATCGAGAAGGTACTCTATATTGTTCTTAAATCCTCAATTTTGTTATGAATATGAGATGTTTGATAAATGTATTCATATATTTAAGGTTTGGTCCCTGTAACTCAACACTGTAGCAAACAATCGAGAAAAATAACCCGACTAAATCCTCACTTAACAAAATCAGTAAGTGCGAAGATAAACATGTTTCCTGAAATGAAATGCCTTTATTTGGGAAATTTCTGCTGTTCTTACTTCAACCTATGTTTATGTAAATGAAGTCAATGGCTTTGCCAATTATGAGCACGTCTCATATTTTGTTTGTGGTGTCCCATAACAAGACCAAACGTTCTGTGATTCTCGACTAGAATTTTTCAAGTAAAGCAAACGGACGCGGTTAATAACCTCGCTCTTTTGAAATACCAGTACTTAAATAGCTACTCGAGCTACTTCTAATTTTTTTTTGCAAAAATATGGAATACACTCCTTTAGGACAAAGGTAATTATAATATGTTATTCTAAAGATGCTGTTTGTACCTCTAGAAAATTAATTAGACAATTTTATGACGAAAGCAAATCCTAATCGAAAAGGCATCTTCGTGCAAACCAAACCTTCATTTGTAAAAAGGTGGGAATTGTAGGAGACACTTCAATTTAATTTTTTTTCCTGTTTTTCTTTTTTTATCTGTCATATAGAAATAGGATCTTTCACGTTGAAATGCCCAGTAAGAAATTTATGTTAAAATATGTTAGAAAACAGTCCTAAGAAAATATGCGCGCTGATTGGTTAAAAATCGTGTTTCTATAACTCGAGGGAAACACAGAACTAGCACGAGCTGTTGACGTAATGATGGCGCGAGCAAAGAGAATTTGCACTCTGACAATCAAAGTTAACAAGATGTTTTCCTTTTTTTCGTCGCGGTATTTTCTAAAAGAAATAGAAAACATGTACCGTGCTTCTATCGAGTCATAGAAACACGAGTGAAAGTTTGGGAGAACGAGAAATGATGTGGGAACACGAGCTGCAGGCTATTTCTTAACTGAAGAGCACATTGGCGACATGGAATAGTAACTCTATATCAGTTCCTCAGAAACCTTTCGCCGCCGTGGATTGCTAGATCCACAAGTACCCTTTTGAAGTTTCTATAGACTAGAATTGATCGAACAAAATATAAAGCCATTGCCAGCTGACCAGTTCAAAATACAGTGTTTTGAATTGTATTCTAATTCATTCTTTGCTTTTTTCCTTTAATAGCTTCGCAAAATGGTTTTCTGTAATTGCAAAGTTGCAAATTGAAATTAGAATAAAAATACCTTGGGATTACAAATAAATATTGTACATCCGCTTCGTTTTAAATTTCATTGTTAAAAGTTCTTTTTATGTAAACTGTCCTCCACATGAACACAACAGTATTTAGAAATAGGAGTGTGGCTTTCTCCTGTTTGTCAGTATTGTTTTGTTAGATGAAGTGCAACCTAAAAATTTGGTTCTGAGAGAAACTGAATGCTACGTTGATCATGTGTTTTGTGTGTCAGTGTTTTCTTTTCTCTAAAACGCTCAGTGCCTTCTAAGTTTGAATTTCGCTCTTTCAGTTTGTTAGTATTAAAGATCTGTGAAAATGCCTAGGTGAAAACGTCACATTCAGGACTGAACGAGAAATTTTGGCTTCAAATTTCACTTTCGCTCCATGTTAAAACATTGCTATGTAAAGAAAACACTGCGTTGACAAGATCACTGTCCATCAATACCTGTTAAAATTACTGCTAAATATAGCATGCCGATAATCTCTTTCGCGTCCGACCTGAATTGTTCTTCCTAGGTCGGCTTCTCTTTGAGTCGTACCTCGTTTAATTTCAGTTTCAGTATTTAGATGGTAATTAATTAAGATTTTAAATTTTGGTCTACAAATTCATTACCACCTTGTGGACTAAGAAAATTTATTCACTTTGTCCAGCATTGGACGCTTCCAGCTTCAGTAGATTTCGAGTTACTGTGGACTCGAACTACAAAGTGAAAAAGAAAGTTCGAAACGGCAGCACCCCGAGTTTGAGGTGAATTGCATGCCCTTAACTTGCTATTTATATTTGGTTCACCTACAAACAATTACACCTTTACTTCTTTTGAAACGTGCTAAAGTAACTCGATGTAATATCGAAAGAAAAGACTCGCCGTGACTCGGGTAGATGGTTAGAAATGTGGTTGGCTGCGGGTCAAAGAGTCCAGGGTAGCACAAGCTACTTAAAATAAGTTTCAGCATTGCACAAAAAGTTGATCATAACTGCTAGAATTTACTCATAAAATACGAAGCTATGACTGGCTACATACCGGCTCTCTCAATGGTCTTGAACTGACGGCAGGATATCGAGATGAACCTTTTAAAGCAAGCTTGGTTCTTTTGTAAAATGGTTCTATTTTAACCGATCACCCACAGTTTTCTTTAACTGCACCGATCGTTATTTGTTAATTATGACCCGATATGTGTTTCAGGACACCGCCGCTCTTTACGACTACTCGAGAACTTTTATAATTAGAGGAGACTCTCAAGTTCTGTGTAATGCAACGAAGAAGAATAAACAAATACGCTTATTTTTATGTCTTCGTGGCATGACTCTGTGGCATGCCTCCATAACATAACGGCATGACCCCAAGTATAAGTCCGTTATTAATTGAGATTATCGTGCTGAAATCCACAAGTCTAAGCTCAAGAGCTCATCTACTAAACCTCGTGTCTTAGTTTTATTTAAGGAAAGACAAAAGACGATACCTCCTCTCGTTTTGCTTTAGTTCGTTCATTGATTGCAGTCGATTATGCATCCTCGATTTAATTTTGAAGTAAGGGCCAAGTTCACAGGTCTGTGTCAAACACCTCCATCTGAATCCGATTTGCACCCTCGGCAGATATACATCTGAGGCTAATTGTATTTAAAATTTCTCTTCAATTCAAGCGACGTACGTGCTAGAATTCTTCAGCGTCCTGCTGGTGTGTGTGTGTGTTTTTTTTTACCAGTATAAGCACGAGCGTTTGTATTGCCACACTTACTATGCATAATGAGTTCAAATGTTGCAGACGTTTACAAGTTCTGAACCAATTTTGTCTGTCTAGAATCTTTGCTTCGGTTTTGACACGATATTCGCCCAAACAACATCTCCGCAACGTTGTAAAGATTAAAGGGTATGGTATGTCCAGTCGGCAGATAGGTGCGTTGCCCTCAAAGATTCGAAAAAATTGTGCAGATTGTGATGCTTTATATATGATAATTGCTTCAAGGGTAATTACTCTATTTTTGCACATCTCCCGGGTCCATTTTACCCCATGGTGGTTTTAACATTAATACACAGCAAGCTGTACAACGTTTTCTCCCTGTGATTCCGAATACGCTAGTTTAAATGCTTTTTCTTTTGAATCAAAATCAACTGATCACGGATTTTCTTCTAGTATCTCGAAGCTTGTCAAATGGCATTCGTACAACGAATATCAGTCGTTTCGTTGACTCCGCAGATATCTCCCTATCGAAAGATTCTGTGCAATTTTGTTTTAAAGCTTTCACCTCTAAAATTTACAATATTAATAGGGAATGTTACGAAGCTTGAAGCAGCTTACTGACCTTTCGATCTTACTGATTTACTTTATCATCCGCTTACCTGCCTAGTGAAAGTTCGTCTGGTGACGAACTTTCTTAAAACTCCCGTTCTTATCTCACTCTCTCTCTCTAATTACCGATTTGTAAGACACATAGGTTTAGGAACACTTTTATTATGAGCCATATTTTTAATCACAAATAGTTTGCATATTTTTCCTTGTATAATATAATTCTTTTTTTATTGTAAAGTAATTCGTAATTCAGCCGCTCCAGCGGCTGTGACGTAAAAAATTAATGAAATATCTCATTTGATCGTTGTAATTTGCCACACAATTCTAATACTTTGAATTACATTTCTCGTACAAAGACACGTACAATCCAAAATCTCATTCTATTTCTTAAGGCAAAACTCAGAATTTATCTATCTTTTTTGTTACAAAGTCATGATAAATGGCGGCTTTTAAACATTAATGATATACATAGCCACCATGTCGCGCGTTGTATAAGCGATTAGAAATAACAAGCCCAGCGCGTAGTGGCGAGTTGGTTATAATCACGTCCCATTTACCAAGCCTTGGGAATGGAATAATTATTTCATTAAATTTCTCATTATCTTACTACTCATCACTTTTTTCTAAATGGACCAGATGATGAATCCCAAATTAGATCTGATCGCAAGTTCACGGAAGTGGTAGGTCATAGCTACGCGGACGCAGAGAAAGAAAGTGCTCCGTAAAGAGAACTTCACTGATAAAGGTGATTTTTGACAACCCTGTCGCGAAATTTTGAGTGTTGGCTTCTCAAAGATTCATTTTTCTGATTTAACAGCTTCAATCCTCTATTGAAAGGACAAGCGTCCACTAAATATAAAGCAACACGTCTTACTGAATAAAGTCGGCCTGAATGATTTATTTTGAAAATAGATTTCCATTTTCCGGGCGAAATTGAATCAGTTTTCAAAATTTTTGGTAAATCGTTTCGTGTCATTAATTTGTGCTAATTCAGTTTTTTTCATGTTGTGACGCATCTTCCATTTAATGATTCATTTAACTTAATATATTACTTAGTTAATTATGGCGTTTTGTTCGTTTTGACAGGAAGGTGCTAAAAATATTCAATGCTTTCAGTCGTCTCAAGTAATATTGACTGCTACAATCATATTGTAAATACGCCTATCGTCCATTTACCATATTTAGTAAGGGCTGGCAAACGTATTTCATGTATGAACCAAAAAGGAAGTAGAAATGCAATAGATGTACCAGACAAGTCAATTCTGTTATTTGGAGTCATTCTGTTTACGCTTAACAAGGTTGTCTTCAGCCCACGGAAAACCTAAGAGGCATTAAGTTATTAAGACGTAGCATGAATACACACTTAGAGAGAGGTATACTCTGGGATATCCTCTAAGTTAAGATTTCTTTGAACGCGAGCTAAAATACTTTGACGTTTCATAGCGTGGCCGAGATTTCTCAAACAATGTGGCCATATGGAAAAAAGTATTTGAAGGACAATAAAGACGATAATTCTCGTTTAACTTGGAAACTATGTTCGGATATTTTCTTTGTGCATTAACTCTTCCTATAACCTCAGTTTTCCTCTAGCTTGACTCTCGAAAACAACTGTTCTCATAAGAACAGAGACATTTCATACATGAACACAAATATCAGGGCATTTACTCAAAAGATAGTAAGTGGTTACCAGTACTCAAATGAAAAGCAACCCTCAGCTAAACAAATAAAGCCAAGGCGATTAAGAAGAACTGTTAACCGGTTCACTGCAAAACGTGATATCACTCGGTATTTGCCACTATTAAGCGTTCCCATTTCAAATTCAGATTGCTTTTTGATTTTCCTACTGGTTTTAGATTTCACCAATGTAAAACTCTGACAGGACCGGAAGACATAACATAGCTTGGTGCTTGCAGTGTTTTTGACAAGGGTCAACTCAAACTGGGTTATTATTTCGTAGACAACTAGCAGTATGAAAGCTCATAATTATTAGCTGGTTAAAAATCAAATTAGATTTCTTTCAGTTGGACATGACGCCAAAGATGTTCAGTTCTTTTTCTTTATTCCAAAACGACACTACACGATATTAAAAAATGCAACTCTAATGATAACGATCTATTTTCATTATCTCTTTTTACGGAAATTACCTACCGGTAGATATGTCTTCCTCACTTATTCAGCACTTATTCAGCACTTATCTGTGACAAAAATGACGATTTTCGACCCAAGCCGGCGATGATCGATCTTCTTCTGCGAACCAATTGTCGGTCAAATGACTACCTGGTTGAAATTATTTTGCTTTTTAAAAATATTTCTTTTTTTTTTTAACTGCACCTAATGTTTGAAAACACTTACAGAGTAAAATGTTTTTTCCATGCACTTGTCGAATCAAACACACGATATTACACAAAGCGTTTTGAAAATGAGTAGAAAATTCATTGTCAAAGTTTGTGTGTATTCGTTTACGTCAGACACTGTATTTTGCAAATTAAACGTGTTAGCTTTTCTCACAGAGCAATTCTTTTTTATCATCATTGATCAAAAGTACTCAGCCTTACCTTGGTGTCAAAACTAAAAGAACGAAACAGACTTGTTTTATTGCATTAGTGAAAACATTTTTTCGCGTATTGAGGGGTGTTGCCTTTTCTTACAAAACAATTCTTTTTTTTCGCTCAGTGTTTTTCTATGTGTGCCGCCAACTAGCACTGATCAACAGTACTTACCCTGCCATGCTTTTAAGGCTGTATACCATGACAAGAATGACTTGACCAGTGGTAAACAGAGCTCTGCATAATTGGAGTATGTCTTTTGCCCACTCACATAATTTTTCATAGAGAGCATTTATAGAAACAATCGTGATTTTCCGAACACAGATTTGGTTTTGTGTTTTTCTTGTGAGAGTCGGGGTCGAGTGGAAATCCTTAGCCGGTACTTATTCATTACAAATGGAATGATTCAGCATTCGCTGTAAAATGCAATTTTTGCAAACGCCAATCCTGATATTCAAAACCTAATTTGTGCGTTTTTTACCTTGCGTGCGCGTTATTTCCAAGGAAGTAAAGCCGGGTGATATTTCATTACTCGTCAGTGTATATGATCACATTGTCCTCGTCAGCAACAAAACTACTAAAACGTATTAAATTTTCAAACGTATTGTTGCAAAACGTTGCAGGAGACGAAATCTATGTGGGAATCTAAAGATTTCCGCGGAAAGATTCTTGTTCTTGGTTTTCAGGACTCCCCGTTGATAATTTGAGTATTATCCACTAAGGAAGATCATGATATGCTCTGATGTGCGAGGCAGTGATTTAGCTTGCTTATAGTAGTTCTTTTTGAAAGTGCAAGATAGTTTCTCTTACAAGTACTGCCTAAGTCACTTTATTCTGATCGCGCTTCTGTTGCGAAAGCGGTCAATCCAACGTCAAATGATTTTGCCTCTGGGTTCTTCTCGTCCAGAAACAGCCCTATGTTCAACATCGGATGAGTTAAATGTCCCTTGTTTATGAAACACGCCCAGAACGATTTCGCAAAACGCTAATAAACGAAAAAAAAAGATTGCTTGCTTAGATTCGTTTCTGAATTTAACCTTCAACGAGAAAGGGCGGCTAGCCGGGAGCAATGTGCTTTGTTGTTACAGATAGCGAAATTATTGTTATAATTAAGGCCAAGGCTTACCGGAGTTATAAATCCTTCCTCTTTGGCTCGGTTTGGTTAAGGGTTAGGTTTGCACTTCACGCGTGTACATAAATTTCCATACCTTTATCGATACTCCGTCTTGCTCGCTCGTTGTTTCCACTTGAGTGTGAATGTTATCAGGCGTTGCTTGCAATGTTCCGCAGTTTACCATTATGCCGTTTTGAAAAAGTAATTTATGGTCACTTTGCCAGCGACACCTGCCTACGTCGCCCGTTTTAATAGATTCGAGGGCAGATATTTATTCTGATAAGGATGAATAAATTGTTTGTTTTCCGTGATGTCAACAACTGAATGAAATCTGTTATCAATCCGCCGGCGTAAGCATCGAGCATTTTCGAAACCGTGCGCTCCCCAAGACGATTCCTGCGAGAGAATTCGATTCATATTAGAGAAGATTCAATGATTTCCCTCCACGAGCCCAGGATCTTTTGTTACGCAAAGTTTTGCGTGCAGTTATTTCGATGGGAAATCCTTTGAGGTCACGTAGAGTTATCTTCGTATTTAATGAATATTTTAAGAGTTCAAACGACATTATTACTGAAATGTCGTTTTTTAGTTCTTATTTAGAAACAAGCGGCAAAATGAAACACGCTCTATCAGCTTGAGGTTTACCAGAAAGGTCATTTGTCCGTCCATTCCAAAAATTTGTTGTAGAAAATATCATCTCGACATCATTTAATTTTCACATTTTAAGGAGAGGAAATAGTCAATTTTAGCTCATTTTTTGTCTGGAAAACGATTTAGTATTCGCTTCGTGGGACGTAGTGTAATCTTAGGTGCCTTTCGTCGAAGGCAAATTTGTAACCGTCATGTCCTCATGTAATTAGGAAGCGCTTGTACGAAGGTCACGTACCAACCCTTATGTTTTTTTTTTATACGATACTACAAACTGAAGTATTGGTTAAAGCATTCCTCGTTTCCACATTTCCGTAGTTTCGACAAAAAGAGCACCTTGTAATTTCGTATGCACAAAGAAAGTGTTTTCAATCAATATTTTATTTTGTGAAACAAAGGCCCTGAACAGTCTGGGGGATTTTTTCTCACATTACCTTGGTTGAATGTGTAATTTCTTTTACGTTGAAAAGGTATGGAAGTGTCAAAGTTATGTGTCCATTAAAACGTTGAGTTAAGACTATGTGAATTAATAACGCGGGTAGAAAATATACTAACTTATTACTTATTAGAATTTGTGCTACGTCCTCATTCATCTTTAAAGTGAAAATCAAATTGTTAAGTCTGATGAAAGATCATTTTGTCGAACAGAGTACATAAAAACTACCCTCAAGTATGCCTCCCATTTTCCAGTTTTACTATTGCACAGAAAATTTTGTTGATTGTGGCATCGTGGTCAGTGATGGATAATCAGAGGGAACAATTTACTAAAATCTTGAGCAGGTGTCTTTTTAGCAACGAGTTAATTTAAAATGAGGAGCTGGAAATCGCAAAAAGATATTAAACCTCCTTTTCTAGCAATGCAGCCGCTTTTTTCCTAGTCGCAGGTTTAATTTAGAAATATACCCTTTTGAAAGGTTGCCGCTTGGGTGTGCAACAGAACATGAAAATTAATTGGAGGAATCTCGTGTCGTGCACCTTTGAATTGCTTCCTTAGATAAGTTTGTACATTGGTGTTTTCGTTAAGTAATCCGCTGAGTATCTTGTAATATCTTCTGGTAGCATATTTAGAAAGAAAATAGTTGAAAAGGCTCAAATCTTTCGTCATCTGTTTCTGTTTTTCAAGTGATCATTTCTATGGCAGAATTGATCATTGTCATATTTGAAGGTCAGGCAACTAATTTTATTTCTCTATCATTTTCAAAAAGGAATCAGCATTTTTTTACTATGCAAAACATGTCTCGACGTTCATATGTTATCTTCAGTTGTCGAAACACACTTTGTAAATGTGAAACTGTTATTTCCTTTTTGAAAATTATTGTTACTGAACTGTTTTGTGTTTTATGACTGTTTCTTTATAAACTTTTAATGCTTGATGCACTATTTTTGCATGACGATATTCCCTCAGTGAGCCCAGGATCTTTTGTTACTCGTAGTTTTGCGTGCAGTTATTTCAATGAGAAATCGTTTGAGATCAGGTAGATCACGACACCAACGATTCTTAAGAGCACTGCAAACTTTTAAGTTTAGTTTTCTACGAGCAAAAGAGTTATGTCAACTCTTAAATAATTAAATTGGGTCATGATCGGGGTAAATGCAAGCCGAGGTGCTTGTTTTATTTATAATAAATGTTTATTATCTTCACGTGCAATCAGCCTCTGATGTTTCCCTGTGAAGCTGAGCGGTATTGATGAAGTGGTATCATAAAGCAAAGATGTTTCCTAATATGTTTTTGTCTTTTGTTAAGGTGCTCAACTGTAAGCAATTTGCGTCTAAAAATCGAAATGTTGGGCCTGCCCTTCGGGAAATATGATGAAATTGCGAAACCAAGATGCCTTCTTTGCTTGCAGAAAATCAAACAGGGAAAACAAAAAGTCAAGCAAATTTTTAGTCACGTTCGCTGTTCCAGTTGTCACTAACACCTGATTAGAACAAGAGTCGTGGCATGTTGTTTCTTAATGGGCTGCTGAAGTTTAAGTATACCATACCTACTTACCAGCCCGAAGGGAAACGCAATTAGCCCTGGGCAATTAGTCGCACAATTGTGTCTTGTGTTATCATCTTGTTTTTTTTTTTCTGAAATCTACGTTTATTTCATTAAGCACGTAGTAGATTTACATATCGGCATTTTAATGGTTTTATTCGTGTATGCTGCACTGAAAAAAATCCAATTAATTTCGGAACTTCTTGTTCTTTTTAATATTCTTAGACCTATAGGCTATATTTTCTTTTTAAAAAGTAGGAATATTTTGGCGATGTTAACAAGCCCTCATATAATTTTGTGAGGATTAGAATAAGGTTTTAATAAATAAATAAAACACTTTAATAGCTGACACAATTATTGGTAACCCAGTAGTTTACATTGTGGGCTATATATGTATATATATATAAAAATAAATTTAGTTAAAAAATGTTAAAATATTGAAGAAGTTTTATGTCAGGTTTGGTTCTAGTTGTCTTATGAAAGTCTTTTATGCTATCTAGGGTTAGTTATTAGATCTCTACTCTATTTTTTACTCTCTTCTTTGATGTAAAACACCTGAAAACCTTAATTTCAACGATATTTTAAAAAATAAATCTTTTGCTGGTATACATATAGTATTTTTACTACTGTATATGCGTAAGAAGTTTGTTGAGGTCTTTTGAATCTGTAGCATTCTTGTATCGTCTGCGGCTTGAAAGCCTAACAATTTTGTTTTTGGGTTTTTAAAGCTTGCGAATAGCAAAGGTCTCCCTTTTAGCGTTGTTATCTGTTTCATTTCGAATTTATTGGGTGTTGTTATTATTTCTTTATTAAGTTCTCATTGGAAATTTTTTTCCGGAATTTACTGTTGCATTGTTGTTGCTTGAAGGCCGAAATATGTGTTATTAGAAGAGATGTCATCACTTTGTTTACGTCTCCCTTTTGTATTTCAACTTAATAATTTTTTTGTGTGAATTCTTCGCCAATTTTATATCTGTTAGGGTCCAAATCCTTCAATTTTCTTTCATTCACTAGCAAAAACCTTTTTGAAATTTTAATTATTATAATCCTATAATCAGTAGCGCTCTATGCCCTTTTACCTTTCTTTGTGTTTTTTTAGTTTTCAGCTTCTTATTTATTCAACACAATATTTCTGCCTTAGCTCTGTTTCGCTACTGAGAAATCTGCCATAGTCGTTCAATTTGTATCAAAAAGTATAACTTTTTAACGTTTACTTGTGATATTATTTAGTATCACTTGGCAAGTCAGGTACTTACTTTTCTGCTTGCTTTTTGCGAAGTAGTCTTTCATCGTACATTTGTAAGGGTAAAATGACAGCTTATAACGGAGTTAAGTGGTCAGGATGGAAGCCAGCGTATAAATGGTTATCCCATGTTTACGGATATATTTATATAACTGTACATGCGTTGATTAAATCGATTAAAATCATCTTGTTTTCAAACAATCAATTACAGAATAAGAAATTTCTAGTAATACATACTGGTAATATGGTTTATGGGCAGTATACTTATCCTCAGATCCATAAGACTTAAAAACGTGTAGCGCACACTTCACGTGTTCTGACGTAAGCTGATATGCTTATTTTTGGCTTGCGGTTTTTTTTAATAGAGTTCGGCTTTCTAAGTCGATTTTAACTGTTGGATAAAAACAGCATAATGATATCCAGAATATTCGGAATATACTTTCGTGGCCAGCTGAATTACTCGCTAACTTTTAAGTAGAATGACTAATATTTGGCCATGAATATTTGTCTATGAAACATGGTTGGAATAAAATAGTGCCATTGCCCTGTTAACAACACAGCATATTGATTAAAAGCAGCGAGAAAAAAATTGGCTTCTTTTTCATTTCTTCTCTCCTTTCTTTTCCGTTTTTCTTCTACTGAACAACCAACTAAAAATATAGTAAATGCATGTACACAGGCATTCTAAAAGAGAAAATTAGTTCGATCTTCACCCGGACGAATTATAATTTACATTTTAGTGTTAGTACAAAGTTAATTTTATTTCAATGACAAAAACGTATTTTTTGACTAGAATGGCGAGTGTTTTAAACCACAAACTCAACAATGAACGAAAAAAAACAACAACAACAAAAAAAAAAACTGGAAATTAATAGTAATACATTTTTACAGAGGTAATACACTTACCGCAAACATGGATTTTAAGGATGCAGTGTATTCGGGAACCTTCGCTATTTGGAGCTAGCCCACAGCACAAAAGATACTTATTCAAGGAGCGCCTATGGTTAGCAACCTGAGATTAACATTTAAATGCTGGACACCTGCTTAATTCGACACCTTTTTCGAATACGAACATCGCCTCTTAACCTGGCGCTCGAGAAGAAATTTTGTTTTTGGAAAATTAAACCTACTGATAAAAAATTTTGTGAAAAACGTATGATCCTAGTAAAGAGAGGCTTTAATAATTCTTGTCTCGTGAGAGACAGAACGTTCTTCACCTCGCATGAACTACAAAAAGTGCTCTAATTAGGACATATCAATACTTACTACTGGGCGTAATTCACAAACCACAAAGACGACGAGGCTCTCGATGGTGAAGACTCACATCATTCAAATGAATTAGCCTTTGTGCCAAATGGTGAGTGCCGTATACATTTATCTCGCCATCTTAAGCTATTTCAAGCAATTTTGATGTGAGTGGACACGATGACAGCTTATAGTGTTACAGGTAATGCTGCGATTACACGCACATTCCCATTACGTGAACGCTGATTGGATGAAAAACTTCTCTTACGAGTTGATGTTATAGCTCTCTTGTGAAGATGGTTTAAGTGCTTTGTAGTTGTTGAAAATTAAGAACGGTCACTCTTGTTGAACCCAGAATCCCTCGATTTACACGTGGAGATGGACACAATAGGAGGTCCAAGGTAGTTCTACGCTCCGACGCGACCGTCTCTTAAGATTAATTATTCAGTTTAGTTGCGAGATTTTACTTTAAATAAGGGTCCTTGAGAAAAGGTGACAGACTTATAAGCATCTGTTAAAATTGTGCGTGTTTTTAGACAAACAAACTCGTTTCTCCTTTGGCATATGGGGACATGCGAGTTGAATTTTTCTTTGGTACTCGCCTTGCATCGATTTACAATTTAGGCAAGTGATAATATAGGCAAGTGATATTTGCGTATTTTGTTCTTAAGCGAAACAGAAATTGTCTTAATTTGCGATGCTCTGATATACCAGCAACACACCACTGAATACAAATTTGCCCGAGTGTTGTGTCCAATGTGATCATGAGATTTTACAATTTAGTTCAAGACATACACTCTGGATGTCTAACTTGTCAGTCCGATATCAAACATACGAAAGCGTACCAACAAAACACCCTTAATTTACAGCAGTAATGAAGATGCTGAAACTCATAAAAAACGCGCCACGTTTGCGCGAAAAATGATCTCACTCTAAAATATATTAAACTTTTTGGATGAAAATCGTGTTAAACGCTTGCTTCAAGTTACCATTAGATTTTTTTGTGTTATTCGTTTTCTTAAGTTGTATTTCATACCTTATTTGATGACCGTCAGATGACTTGCAATCTGTGGGATTATCGTCAGCAAAGTCATGGGAGCCGAGTCAAATGCTCCAGTTGGGTGGATTATTAAAAAGGCTATAGCTACGGACCTTTTTCTTCAAACGCGATCGCGAGGAACATTATTTGCGATCTTGCTAGCTTCGTTCAATTAACCATGTCGAAGCTAGTCTGTCTAATGAAGATGTATTTCCTATCGGCGAAAAGTAGTCTTTAATTTCGGGCTCCGTGTTTGTTCCGGGCAGATGTGGGCATAATCATGTTCAACAATCGGCAAGACTTTATTCATTTCCGCGTTACAATTCACTGGTATTAACAATACGGACAACACTCATTATCGGCGAAGGAAAATTGATAGTGGTAACAAAGATTCGGCTATCTCAAGCCGAAAAGCTTGAAAAAGCCACTAAATTGGATTTACGATAACTGTAGAGGAGTGTCTCTCTGAAATGACGTTTGTTTTAATTAGAAAGTTGCACTTCTCTCAAATTGGTCCAACTTTCCTGTAATTAAGTGATTCTAGACTTTTCTGGATTCTGATTTACATATCCACATGCGTGGTAATTCGAATTTTAACGTTTAAATAACGTTATCTACTGCCTGCCCTCTTATTTCCCTGTAAGTCTATAACCTAATTAATAATGTGCTGTTATATTCAGCACGATCTCGTCATAGTGAATACTCAGTAAAGAGTTAACAACTAAGATGAAGTCATTTTCAAGTCTTACAATTTGTGGTTTCTGCAATCGGGTAAAAACGAATTTTTCACTATTTTTAGAAACATGTGAGGGTTCGTATGCACAATTTGATTCAATCAATAATATTAAGGTGTACAGACTTATGTACAGGCATATATTACTAACGTTCTTTGTATTACATTTAATATAATTGTGTATTTGAACAAAGTATGCGTTTACCGCGGCTTGCAATCAACCTCTTAGCTAGTTCGTCTGTGTAAAAAGTCCGTGCAAAAAAGAGTTTCCTGCAGGACTGGTAGGAACCAATTTTTTCTTGACAACAACAATTAAAAAAAAAAATCCAATTTTTAATTTCAGTCATTCTTATTGCAACTTTGCTCGCCTGTAAAAACTTAGAAACTTAACGAGTAATTTATTCTTCTATCTTGTTATAATTCAACAACTGTTAATCAAGTACATCCGGGAACTCACATCCGGACTTTAATGACTTTGTTTTTCATCATACCACTTTTATTTTTTTTATCAATTTCTACTAAAAATGTATAACTTATGCTAATACAGTGCAAGTTTATTGCAACTTTTTAATAATAAGAGAGTGCACTTATCATAAAGAATTGTCTTTTGTTGTAATTTTTACGTGCTGCTTTGAAGTATTTTTTAGTTAGGTAAGACTGTGCTGGGCTATAATCTCATTTTAATGAAAATCGTGTTTCTTGATAGTAGAAAACGAGCTGTTTAGTGATTTTAGCGATGGATTTTTCTGATGCGTGTAAGTTAATCACAGGAACGTCTCACCACTCCCTGTATGGCTTACTGTTTATTATTAATTTACAGTTATAAAGAACTACATCTCGTCCAAAAACAACACTGAATAAAGTATTTGCTTGAGCATTTGATGCCAACTCGTTTCAATAAACGTGACATGGTGTGCACGTGTAAAGCCCAGCATGTGTTTTCCTAGACTTCGGCCGCGACCACACTACGCCTGATAAATTTGAAAACGTAGCTTTATTTCTATAGTTAGGCCCACACTAATCCGTCACGAAAACGGCAGAGCTTTTCAAAAACGCTCTTCAAACCGGAGGAATTTGAAAACGCCGGCTTTGCGTTTTAGTGTGGACAGAAAAGAACAGTATATTCGCGAAATGTTTGCACTCTTCAAAATTGCGGAAAAAAGCGCAAGCTCTTCTAGTGGCCAAATGTTGATTGCTAAGTGGAAAAAATAGCTTTTTCATTCTGCACTTGATTGTGCTCAAATGAGTCCTTCAAACGTTCTCACCTGCATTTATTGCATGTTGCATGCGTCAGTGATAGACCAAATAATCCCTTTTCAGTCTGAAAAAAGCACTATGCGAGAGTGACTCGCTGGGAAAACTTTGTTCAAAACAGGCCTGGCGCCTGGCAGTCATTTTAGCAACGTTTCAGTTGAATACAGATGCATAATTATGCGAGGAAATTTAATAACAGTATATTGGAAATGAGCCTGAAGTTTATATTACTTATATTGACTTAAGACACGACCGAGCTCGTTTTGCAAGGGTTATTACTTTGTGTTGTTGGCCAGCTTTCAAGGCGACTGGTAGTGTCTTAAGTATCTACCTACTTGTTGTCAAGGACCCTTGAAAAATAAACATATGTTAAGGATACTTTCTACCAGCGTGCTAAAAATATTTCGTAATTAAGTTGGGTAGTTTGACTATGAAGACTCATCACGCACAGAGCTCCATTTGATTAAATTCCAGTCCCATTCCAAAAAATCTAAAATGGTCTGGCGTATGTTGATACAGAAGCAATTTACTTGCGACAGACTGCATGAAGCATGTTTGAAGGTAACATTTCACGGGATTTGTAGTTTTGGCAAAGACAAGTTGCGAAAGCTTATGAAAAGGCTTATTCCTTATTTATGTTGCTTTTTTGTTTTATACTTCAAGATGGTTAATATCATTTCATTCATTTACCATACACAAAGCGTTTTATTGCATACCACATCTGTACGGAGAGTAAAGTTTATTAAATCCGCTCCAAAGAAAGATATTAAAACGATCAGCAAGACTTTATATCTGTATGTCACGTTATCTAGTGCATCCTTTCAAATATCACCGGAAAAGCTGACTGAAAAAGACTAATAATAATAATATTATATTAGTAGATATATTGAATCCGGCTTTGCGGTGAACTTCAATAGAGATTTTCAGTTATAAATTCGAGTGTCTGCTTCCGTGAAATCGATATCAATTCAGACAGATATTAGGTGCAAGAAAACTCTTAATTCACCGAAGTTTCCATATCATATGGGTGATAAGAGAACAAACGCTTCGTAATACTGCTCGAGACTGGTTAAATGCTTTTTGGGAGTACGTGCTCCTCACTTTAGGTTCTGCCACAAGGCTGAAAGAAGTGTTAATTTTCGAATGCAAAACTGCCTTCAATCAGCCAGCTGTTTTAACTCTGGCGCAATACAGTGTTTAAGCAAAGTCGTTTCTCGCCTTCAAAAAATACTTAGTTTTATATAACTGTAATCTATAGACTTATATTCATTATTGACCAGTTAACACGTTCACAATGGGAATTTCCTCTTAAATATACGAATCGTAGAAAGTGGTACGCACGTACTGGTTTTTTGGAAGCGATTTTCTGTCGTGGAGGTGAACTTGGTAATTCTTAATTTTATTTTGTTTTCCAAGGCACTTTCGGAAATATACTGGATTGTGCTTGTCAATATACTGTCGTGAGATGCCGTGTTTTTCATTCATATTGTTAAATACTCTAAAAGACATTTTTCTTAAGAATTACAGGCTCGAAGTGGATGGCACCCTGTGTAGACACACAAGGAACGTTTGCAGATTACTCATAGTCAAGATAATGAGAAAAATTATAAACGCAATCCTTACTTGTTTTAGCTTTGGAGAAAGTGTAAATTCCAGTTAAGACCACTAACTCTGGGCTTGCTCGTTTACAGGTCTTGAAAGCTGTAAGTTCAAAACTGACTGAAATTTGACACTCAGCATAAAAAAGATACCCTTTCTCAGCGAATATCGACTAATTATTTTATTGCAGTTGTTATCTTTTCCAACATGCAAATCACTGGTTTTTCATAAGCCTTAGCGGCTTGCTGTTGATTTGTCTGGAATATTTCCCAGAATAAGTCCAAATAGAAGAGACAAGTGTCAATTTGCGGTATTTATAAAACCTCGGTGTTCAGTACTTCAACTTAAAAAAAAATGTTTTTATCCACAAAAATTGCACATAAGGGTTTTATCAAAATTGCCATGAACAGGCTGCAAGACGATCACAATACAATGGAACGAATTTTTAAAACGAAAACATTACACAACTCCAAATGGAACATTTTTTTTCGTTTTGAAGTTGTAGTTACCTCCAATTAAGCCCGTTTGTTTCAAGGACCAATTTTTTTTGTCTCGAAGGGAAGATGTTTTGACTTAAATGCATAGCTCACACGAAGGGACCTCACTCGGCAAAAAGTACCCTGGTGTCTGTACTTTGTTATGTTCCGACCCCAAGTCCAATTTGGGGATCCGGGGTAAAGCAGATGTGACCGGTGTCCCTCAGTAATGACGTATTCATTAAGTTTTTCACCAGCAAATCATTAAGCAGTAGCATCATTCAGGTTCCATGGGGTCAAATTATGTTCAATAGGTGAAGTTGAAAAACGCAATACTCCTTTCGTTCACTTTGTTGGACTGTGGTAGTGATGTAAGGCCCGGTGAGTGGATACATGTAGGTCTGTGTCAATTATGACTATCGTAGGAGCCTGAGACGATCGTAGGAACCAGGAGTCTGGCTACGTTTGTAAGAAACTGGATGAAAGTTAAACGAGGAATAAAAATGGGTAAGAAAAAAAGGAAAAACGTAGACTAACTCAAGCACGAAAAGCTCTTCAGGTTGGGGGTAGTCGATTTTCGTGTCTATTTATCAATTATTAACTAAAAATCTAGTTTTGCACTTATCTTATTATAGCATTAAAATGTAAGATTTGTGTTGTGAGATGCCGATTATTCTCGTCGGCATAGCAGATAAGGAAATCACAGTATACCTGAGTCACTGCGAGCTCGTGTTTTCTTGTGCAGGGTGTGATGCCACTATGTTGTCGAGACTAACCGGCATCTCTCTAAACTAATCTGGGAACACCAATTTCCACTGACAAAAACTCCCATAGTTGTCATCATGTTAAAAGCTGGGAAAGCAGTCGATCTTTATGTTTTCAACATTGTTTTTCATCTAAACACGCTTTCACGCCCTTCAAGCTTAAAATCCGGTGGTGCTTCATATTCACATTCGTACTTAAGTCAATCTTCCACTGACTATTAAGTTTTCACTCAGTTTAAATTACTTTTATCGTCACCCCGTAATTGGTATATTTCCTTAGAGTTTTTTTTGGTTACGTTGTAATTAGCCATATGTTCTACATTTCTTGTCACTTTGTAATTAACTTCGTTTTATACCCTACTGTATCCTTGTATTTACATCACATACATTAGCGGGTTCTGGTTCTTGAACTGAAGATGGATGCAGTTTTATCTGAAACATGTCGTGACGATCTTAAAAATAATCATTTTAATAAAACCAGATCGATTTGTCTTTGTTTGGGAACGTATATTTTCTTCTCTGTCGGCATGGAAGCAATTTGCACCAGTTTGATGTCGTTCGTCAGGGCCAGAAGTACGAATGAGATTAAACCGCGTCGGAACGTCGACTCCAGAGTAACTTTTGCTGTCGCACCCCGTTGCAATTATTTTTTATAAAGATCACAAGTTTTTAAACAGTATTTTTAAAGACCAGCTTTTGTCGAAAAACTCGCTATTGTCTTGCTATTTGGGCTCAGTAATTATGCTTTGCAGTATTTTTGAAAGATCTCGTAAATTAGCATATATATCTTTGTAGTTTCCACCAGTGGTTTTCTTGGCCACATGACAATCGCTCAGCTCTATGGTAATGTCGAGATAAAGCGAATGGTATAGCACTGTATCGCTTACGAGCGTTGTGTCAATGTGAAAATATAATACACGGGAAGACGCTTAGGTGAATCACTAGGATATAAATGTTCATGCATGGAGGCTGAAGGAGTTCATTTAAAAATGCGTGAGCAAGGTAGCCACCTGTTTGAAATGGGGCCCAACGCGATTAAATATGTGGCGGAAACACCTCTACGGTAATTAGTGGAATATATACCTGCCGTAAATACGTTTAGTTAAAATGGTTGTTGTGAATGAATTTTATTTGTATATGTATGTAGTATTTAATTTGAAATAATTGTTTTTCACCAGCCGAAGCAAAGAGTGAAACTAAATTAGTAACTACAGTTTTAAAAAGAAAAAATTAATT
>Ga0126339_10000010_pt1 | contig 57943 bp, 44 predicted proteins | sample OrbTmetagenome_2_FD_92532 | JGI IMG/M metagenome (GOLD analysis project Ga0126339, IMG submission 92532) | Coral microbial communities from Petempiche,Puerto Morelos, Mexico - Orbicella T R C metagenome | ecosystem: Host-associated > Invertebrates > Cnidaria > Coral | place: Petempiche,Puerto...
ATGACATGTGTACTTTTTCTTGGTTTCATAATAATTTGTAATTTATTACATTAATAGTCACAAATGTCGCCCGAAGTTCGTTAGCCAGCACTGCCTGAAAAGTTGAGTACAGCATGTGACTATCATTTAAGAGGATAAAATACAAAGAAGCACCGGCCTAAAACCGGTGCTTTTTATGTTATCGTAATACTAATCTCCAAGTCGCTTGTACTTTACCTGCTTTAGCTAGTAAAGCCATTTGTTCTGGAGTTGCCGCAGCAACCAAGTGTTTAGCTGAACTTAGAGTTTCATAGTTTGGCACATATTCTTTTTGAACCTCAAATCCGTTGTTATAGAAAAATTCCTGGGCTTGTTCGAAGCTTTCAAACATCTGTTGATTTACGTTCATTTTACCAAAGAATTTAGACCATTTACCATCTTTGTCGGAACCAACTTGATCTGTCTTGTGATTGATGTAAATGTCAGAAGTAATCCACCAACCAGTATGTTTTTCAAGTTGTGTGCGAATGATCTTACAAAGTTGCTTTTTTTCTTCCGTTGACAAATAAACAAGCAGACCTTCATTAACGATAGTTGTAGGACCATCATCGAAACGATTCATTATGTTTTCAAAAGAAACACTGTTTAACGCATTCAATGTATGGTATTCCAATTTGCTTTGCTGATAAACATCACCAAATTGTGATGTAATATCTATTTTTGTTTTTATGATTTCTGGTAAATCAGTATCAATGTAATGAAGATTGGAATTCTGACCAATCAAATCTAAACCACGAAAATTAAATCCTGAAGATAACTCCAGTATATTTCTAGTTCTGATTTCTTGAACCAATGAATTAATTGAATAATATCTATTTTCAAAGTGCACCACACTTGCCCAAAATCCGAAGTCACGTGGGGGCATACTTTCCCTATATTCTTTTTCTAGCAAAGCTTCTGATGTTTCTACAGCATACGGTATACTTGTATGGCTCTTAAATAACATCAATGCTTTTGCTGACGGACTAATCTGTGAATAATCGCGCTCAGTATTCATGTTGTTAATTTTTAAAATTTAATAATGTGACGGAAAGAAAAGCGGCACAAATATATAAACAAAATGAGTGTTTAATTAAAATAATTCGAATAAGAAAATAGAAAATACATATTTATATTAATTATACAATAATAATAAAAAAGCACCGACTAATGCGATGCTTTTACATTGTTAAAAGAAGTAAATCTGATTAAAGACGAGATGCTATTTTACAACATTTACCTAATCGATAAGACAATGAGTTACATTATTTCATTAATCTAATTTGATTTTGTCTGATAAATTTATCTATATGCTTACGTTCTTCTTTACCTATCTTATTTTTCATAAAAATAATAATAATTTATTATAAATACAGTAAATAGTAAATCAATTGCAGATATAAACGCAATCAAAATAATACTGGTTCGTTTTAATATAAAATTAGTTTTTACTATTGTATGATATCTCCAAATTTCAAATAATGTAAAGCATACACAAATGATAAAATTGCTAAAAATATTATAAGTTATAAATTGATTAATCATTTGCATTGTGGTGTCAGCTACAATAAAATAGTGTAAATATCTTTTTACAATAAAATTATTTACAAATAAGACTAATAAAAAACATAAAACGTACAGCAAAGCATATACTAACTTACTTTTTTTCCTACCTAAAATCATAGTATTCTTCTGTCTCTTTTTTAGTTAGTGGTATCAATTAAATAATATTACCAATTATAGCCGAAGACATCTAAAATTGGATAATAAATGTCATCAAGCAAATTATGTATTTTAACCTTCTTATATTCCTTTTGCAATACAATTTTATCTCTATTACTAAAAATAAAAGGAGTATAACACCCATTATCGAAAAATTCACACACAACATAAGCATTTGCAAGTTTGCTGAAATTAATTTTCGATAAATAATTTTCACTTAACTCCTTTAATACAGAAGCACTGATTTTTTTTTGAAATTTTTTTAACCTTGTTTTTGTATTTCGATCTAACAAAACGCTATAATTACATAGTATCTTTGGAAAACCTTCGCATAAACGAATTTGAGAAAAAAATACTCTATCTAAAGTGTTTAAATCTACATTGAAAATAAAAACTTCGCTACGTGTCCTATCATACGTCGCGATACTCAAATAACGACAGTCATCAGTAATCGCTCCACCAATATCTTGCAACCATTTTGTTTTGAAATAAGATATTTCTCGTAACGCTTTTTTAGCATTAATATCTAATATTTCTAATGAAGCAAAACAATTACAGAAAGTATCCACTTGGTATTTATCATTCGCATTATACTTCTTCTCCGTAGCTGTAGTTACCGGTTTACTCTCAACCTCACTCCACATTTTGTCATTAATAGTAAAACCACAAGACCGGTGTGCCGAATATACATAATATGCCGTATCTATATCAACAAAAACGTGTTTTTGAATACGCTCTTCTTGTTGCATATACTCGCGAAAAGACAATCGTAAAGTATCCAATGTTTTTATATCCTGATATTTTTGCGCAGACAACAATCCCGCATACAAAAAAAATGCAATAGTAAAAAAATGTTTTTTCATATTTAAAATATATTATTCCACCAAACTTTAGACGTTGTTACTTTTCTGAAATTAAATAAATAAGATGGTCTAAAGCCTTTATTAATATGCTGATAGCACGATCTGTTACCAACCAAAAACAATTTAGTGTGACTTTGATATTGTTTAAATTGTAAAATTTTACCGTTCTTCAAAAAATTAACATCACTGACAACATGTTCTCTAGAAATTCTTGTTCCTTCTGGCACAAATTTATTTATTCCTTTAGGTGTTTTTATTTGCACAAGCGAAGCTCCTTCAGCATCACTTGGACCAACTGTAATTAAAGGATTATCGTTATCCATTATTGTAGCCAAATTTTCTTTAGAATTCACTGAAGCTAAATCAGCATAACCTCTATTGTCTATCCCAACCATCACATTTTCATTACGTGCTCCTGTAAAAAAATTACGATCATTTGCAACAGCATCTAAACCTCCCATCACTCCACCAACTAAACCGCCAGACACACCCGCTACCACACCAGCTTTTATACCTTGATCAAATGAAGACTTAAACGATTGACCTTCCATTAAAAAGGAATTAGAAAATTCTGTTGTAAAACCTCCTGCGAAACCTCCGCCTGCTCCAGATAAAGCCCCAGCCGTAAATCCTGAAGCCAGCTTAATGGAAGCATTTGTCATCATGAAACCAGCACCAAACGACTCTCCTGCTATAGCTGCACTAACCCCTGTGCCAATTCCGGCTCCTAATGCCCCTGCCACAGCTCCTATACCAAAATAGCCTAAAGCATCTCCGAAATTATGTATATTATCTGCATTCATTATTAAATTTAAAGTTCCACCGATAATAGCTCCTATTATCAAATGGAGAAATTCACCATTAGGATCAGTAAACTTAAATGGATTATTCAATGCATAACTGTATCGATTAAAATTCTGAGTGAAATCAGGGGCTTGCACGTAAGGATCAGGCGACAAAAATCGGCCAAGCAAAGGATCATACAAACGAGCATTCATATTGATTAATCCGATTGCTGCAATATGCTCATGGCCAGTATAACCACGATCAAACATTAAAGATGGAGACGAAGTTACAGCATACACTTGCCAATTGGAAGGATTACGTAAAACGCCCCAGGCGGTATAGCTGTATTCAGCTTCTAAACTACCATTTTGATTAGTCACCCCAGTGATACTACCTAAATAATCACGATGCAGATAAAATGTTTTTAAAACATTATCACTTTTTTCTAACACAATAGGAGCGGAGTAAGGTGTACCACCTATATACAATCGTAAGGTCATTTTATTATTACTGTCTGTGATGTGCTCATATTTGCCTCCACTAAACAACAACTTCTTGTCAATTTTATTATTCATCATGTTATTGACAGAAGTAGTAGCTTTCACTCTTTCATGAGAAGAATTATAAACGTAATCAACCTTAAAAGTAACTTTATCAGTAAGTTTTTCACGAATACGCATGGGTCTGGAAAAACTAGAATAGGTGATGTTTTGATTTAGAGGGGCAACAGCGTGATTCAGATTCTCAATACCCGTCGTAGCATAAGGTTTACTGTTATTTTCATAAAAATAGAAACCAACACCGGCTTGTTTATCAATGTTACCGTTAGCTAAATATTCAGTCTCATAACTATTTCCCAAAGCACTACATTTAATCAAACGATCTAAATTGTCATATTCAAATTTTTCAGTCAAATTACGCTTTTGATCACTGCGACTACTTAAATTACCGTTTTTCATATCAAAAGCGTACCCATAATGTTGCAAAACATTCGACCCACGCGAAGCTTTAATTGTTGTGGGAAACCCAAAACTATTAAAATTATTATCAACGACAACACCATTACCGTAAGTTTGTTTCACTACATTGCCAAAAGCATCAGCAGAATTTAAAGTCCAAAGAGTTTCATTGCCATGCTTCAATTTCACCAAATGGCGGTTACTATTATACTCATAATTGACTGTATAATTTAACGGGTCGTATTTGACACTTGACATTAATCCATTCTTATAAGTATAGTGTTCTGTATAAACCTTGCCATCAATAGTTTCTGTGTATTTAGATAATTGACCAAATCGATCATACGTATATGCCATCGAAGTATTATTAGAACTTCTTACAAGTGACAATAACCCGTCATTATTATATAAATAATCAGTTGTTAATTCAGGAGCAATTTCACGTATTACCCGACCATGTTGATCGTAGGTCTTTGTAATAGTTTGATTGTTGGCATTCGTTTGAGTTGCGATATTGCCAGCTGCATCGTAAGTAAAAGACACATCACCTGCACTTGGATCACTTATCTTAGTTTGTCGTCCATAATCGTCATATTCAAAAGTTGTCTTTACACCACCCGGTGCAATAATTTCTTTAGGCTGTCCATCTGCACGAATTTCATAACTAATGCTACCTCCAGGGTCAGAAACGTTGACTAAATCATTAAGAATATTATAAGTTTTAGTCGTTACCTTATTTCCTTTTCTAACTGTAACTTCATTGTCTTTATAAGTAATCGTAGAGATTCCTCCGTTTGCCTCCGTTACTTTTACGATTCTATCATGAGAATCATATTGGTTGATATTCCACCTTTTTGTTGCATTGCTGGTTGGTAAACTGGTTTTATATACCCTACCAGCATTATCGTATTCAGTGTAAGTATATATCCAATGATCAATTCCCATTACTCCAGATTTCCGCTTACGATTGAAAAAATCATAATAAATAATTTTCGAAGGAGCATTGTTTGAATTAGTACTAATTTTATATAAATAATCATTACTGTTTGCAATCCAATTATAAGACATGGTTTGTTGGCAACCATTCGGGGAATTCTTTCGCACAATTCGGCTCAATTGATCATATGCATATGTGGTTGTTAAATTTTTAAAGTTTGTTTCACTAATCAATTCACCTTTATTATTATATATATACTTTGTTGTTTGTCCTAAAGCATTAGTTGTTTCTTTTATTTTACGACCATCAGCACTATATTTATTACTAGTGACATGTTTATGTGGAGATGTGTAAAATTTTACTTGCTTTGATTTTATATTAAAATCAGAATCATACAAAATTTCGGTATGTTTAGTGCATAAATTTTGTGAAAATTCGCTAATATTTTTAGGAATGCCTTTCTTATTGTCATAAGAGTAAACTGTCTTACGATCAAATGGTTCCGCATATTTTTTAAATAACCTAACTTCTGTTGGAACTCCTAAGACATAATTGTCCAAAGATGTATGATTTTCATATTTTATTGTCTTAATATCCATCATTATAAATAGTGGATAATGTATCATGATGTCTGTTGTTACATTCCCATAATCATCATATTCATAGGTTTTTACTTTGCGTTGTTTTTTTGCTTTATCCGTTAAATCTGATTGATCTAAATGGATAGTGACAATTTTATCTTTGTTTCGAAATAATTTATAATGATGAGTAATTTTACTTGTGTTAGTTTCTTGCTCAACTAACACACTATAGCATTTAGGATCATAACTACTGTATATGTATTTTGAATTAATATTATCATACATATTGACACGTTTGAAGCCTCTAAAGCCAAGACCAGTCAAATGCAGAACCGCTCCTTGATAATGAAATGTGTGACATTCCTTAATAACATCATTATACCATTTTTGAGTTTCAGCGACTAAAGTTATTTCTGAACTGATATCACAAAAGGGATAAACAGATCCAAAATCTTGAGTATATATGTATTTTTCTTTATCATTCATTTTTGCATATCGCGTCTTACTGACTAAACCATAACTATTAACTGCTCCTGTTAATAATTTGTCCTTGTATTTTGACGCGGATAAACCAATATGTCTAATAGTTTTTCCTTTTATAACTAAAATATTAGAATAATAGTTCCCATTAGATATAGAGGCCAATGCAATTTTAGCATCTACATCGGCGTGTAAATATGATGGTAATTTAAATTTACTCAAATGTCCATTAACAGAAGGATAAGTGTAAATTATGCCGTTGCGTGTTAGACAAACCAAATCAGTAGTGCCGTCATTATTCATGTCAGCCAAACTATACTCTCCCTTATCGTCACAATCACAAATTTCAGTAGTCATCTTATCAAATTGGCCATTTCCTTTGTTATAATACACATTCCATTGTTTTCCATTATTTATATATTCTTGTTTTGTTACTGCTATAGTCAGCCCATGTTCACTACAACGTTTATGTCCATTATAATCATCTTGCAAAGGCCGATAACATTTATAGCAATATTGTTTTTGTTTAAGTAAATGTTTACATTTTCTACACGCATAAGGAGAATGTGGAAAAGTCATATCAATTGGCGTCTCACACCCACATTTATCACAATAATGAGGACTTGATACCGGAACGGATAAATTTTTATTTTCCATATATGAATATCTTGGTGATAAAATAAAATCTAACTTGCCATCACCATTGATTTCACCAATTTTAAACTCTTTATTAATTATATCGTTTCTTTTTAGCCCAGTGTATGTCGCTATTTTACGTAAACTAGTTATTGCAGATTTATTAGTTACAAATTCATAAATATTGACACCCTCTGAGTTAATTTGTATAATTTCACTTTTGCCATCTGCATTATAATCAAATGGCATAATTACATCTGTATTTTTACCATCATATTTGTAATCAAATACATGTTTATTGAAAGTGATTTTCTTGTTTTTTAAATCATATACAGTGCATTTTGAAGAATAACCTGCAACATTTGCATTGATACTAAATACATCCATAACACCATCACCATTAAAATCACCAGCAAAATAATTATGAGGATGAACAAATGTGCCAATATCTCTACTATTTAACTTGATAGTATGTGAATAAGCAATACCAGAAGTGCCATTACCTTTATAAATTTTGAAAGATGTTTTATAATATCTCTTATTCAGATAATGGTGATTGATTTTGATCACTTCATCTCCTTTTATCCCATCAATATTTGCAGCAAAAATCGTTCTGAACTGACGTTCAGTTTTAACAATCCGTGAAAGCCAACCGGCACCTTCCGACGTTTGCAGCAGAATCTCTTGATCATTGGCATACAAGTTCTTAAAAGTTCCTTTGTAAGGATAACTTGGATTGCGATTAGGATAAATGATTAATGCATCATTTTCTTCATTCCATCCGTCAAATTTTCCTCGTCTTATTATGGTAGCACATGAAAAATTTTTGATTTTGTTGATCTTGTTGTAATAATCATTGTTAGAACTACCATCACCATAATAAAAACGTAATGGATTTAATGAAACGCCTCGTAATGTGCAATTAATATTCATTACTTGACTACATTTCTGCTTTGTATATTCTAAATTGTAACATGAAAACTCACCATTAGAGTCAGAGCTAATAATTGATTTTAATAAATACTTGTTATAAAACTTCATACCATTTTGCCAAGCAAAAGAAATATCACTTCGAGTTTTATATGTGAAATTAATAAAAGAGTCATGAGCATGATTATTGTTTTTGCCATAGCTAATTTTGCTAATTCTATAAATATTGTCATTATAATCATAATTTAAATTGATATAATTGCCATATTTATCTACGATTTCAGAAACAGGATATGCAAATTTATTGCTATTATTATCTGCAAAACCCATTTTTGCAATGGTGCCATTCGGATAATATACTTTAAAATATTGATTCACTTGATTCGTGCAATATGCTTCAACGATTATATGACCTTGCTCAGATTTATAACGCTTTTTATTGGTGTTATTACTTTGCAATAACAAACGAATACCATCCAAATAAAAAGCATCTTCAACATTCATTTTTGCACCTTGTGTTTGTTCATCATAGTAAATGCATTTATTAGCTCTGGTAATGCATGATAAACCGCTTAAACTCCAACCAATGCCTAACAATCCATTTCCATTTTGACTATTATATGTGATATTGATTTGTGGTTGCAAGCCTTGCCTACCTTTTGGCAATTTTATAGGAACATTATATGCCCTCCCGCCAGTAGGGGTTACGCTTTCAGTAATAGGTATTTCGCCAACTATTTTGCTGTAATCAGGTGTAAATTTATTAGGTATGTGGCTGTGTAATTTAGAAGATGTACGGGATGATGTTTCAACTAATTTAGCAACATGATTGGGTTGATCTTCCTCTTCACACAATAAAGGAATTGGTGCAACAATAGTATCGTTTTCCGAATGCAACCCCTGATAGGCATTATGGATACTAGCATCATTAGACGATAAGTTTTGCGCAAACGAAATAAAAGGCACAAGAAAGGCCAAGAAAAATGTATATAAATGTTTCATATCTTCTTAATTATTGCTTAATAATTTTATAGGTTGTGCATTCACCATTATAGTTGATAGATAAAATATAAATGCCAGCATTTAAACGTTCCATCGGGACAACATTGGTGATGCCCGAAGTAATTACGCCGTTCAACTTTTTCTCACCAGTTAAACTATGAACTTCATAGCGAACTGTAACATCAGTATCACCTCGAAACGAAATTTTGAGATTACCAGCTGTAGGATTAGGAAAAACACGATAACCTGAAGGCAATTTTAAACCAGGATCTGCTGTCTCAAAAGAATCAAAGCTTTGAGGTAGCTCATCCGTCTGCCAATCAGAGCTTTTTAAAGATGAACGAGAAATAACAACAACCTGCCTCGTCTTTCGATTCCCAGCATTATCGTAAACATATTCAATTGACTTTGTTTTTTTATCATTATATTTGATCACTAATCGAGGACGTAAACTAACAGTAGGAAATTCAGTAGAACAATAATGGCGACTACGATAACGCACCTGAGTCTGTAACCGTAAAAGTGCTCCATGATTCATAATAGGAGCATTGACCCAATATTGAACCATATCCTTTAAATCAATCTGTAAATTTTCGGTAGTAGAGGACGAGGCCCCAACCAGCTTTCTGCCATCAGAATAGGCTAAGGGAGCATTATTCCAAGTAACACCAGTTTCAGACCAAGACGAACTGGCTCGCTCAATATAAAAAGCATTCGACCCACTTTGCTTACTATTACCATTAGACGCGCCAGACGACGTGACAGCCGGATCACTATATAAATAAAAAGTAGCTGAAACAATTTCACTACCAACAGGAATAGACTCAAGAGGAAATTTAATTAAGTTACGATTATACATGTTTTTCCCCTTATACGTCCATGCTTGCATAGCTATTTTTTTATGATTTGAGTAATTGGTGTTTTTAGAATGTGACCCATCCGGATGTTGGTTTTCGACCAATCTAACATCGATAATGTCAGAATAATTAAATGTCACAGTTTTATCTGCAACAACAGAACTTCGACTTTTCAAACTAACCTCATTATTAGTCTCATGAGTGTTTTTAACGTCTTGCTGCAGTAAGGAGAGATAACGGTCTTTTTGACTAAAAGTTAAAATTGCAAAAAGTCTATCCTGATAAGCATCATTATCAATTGCCCCCAATGTCTTATCCTCTAATAACTTATAAATTAATTTTAGTTGATTAGCATTTAAATTTAAATTTGATGTCAACGAAGACATTTGGTCTTCTACAATAATTTGTGTTGGAACATTTAAGGTGTCACACATTTGTGCTTCAATCTTAAATGCAAAAAAACACAAACAAATAAAAAATAAAATTTTTGGAGTGTTCATAATTTAATCAATTTATAATTAAATATAAAGTTATACACTCACTATGGTATAATGGTTACATTTTTATTTCTTCTAAAGTCAGTCAGTAAAGCAAAAACACAAAATGTTAAGATTGTAAAACAAAATAAATACCATCTATGTCAGCGTTCATAATTTAGTAAAAGCATATATAAAGTTTATAACTATGCCATTTTTGCTTTTTCTAGGCTATCATTGATTTTTATTATATTGATACTTTCAATGCTTGCATCTGGGAAAAATCAATTGATAAGCAGGTTGCCCAGCTCCAATTTCATTATTCTTGCTTGTCTATGTTTTTGTTTATTGCCCATTGCTATCTCATTATTAATTAAGCTCAAGTTAGTGAAATTAATGGTAGAAATAAAGTATATCAAAGAGTAACTATGACGCTTCTGCTATCACTGAATATGCTCATAGTGGTGCCTGAGAATATTAAAGAATAAAGTTGATCATATGCCCATTTCACATTAATAATACATGTGTTTCTACGTTTATATTTCGTATGCATAATTTTCAGGATTTTACAGATAGAGTTTGATGAGATAATTTGATTAAAATAGCTTTTCGTTGTTGTTCAAGCATTTTTAAAACGACATTTTTGTCCATAGACAATATTGCCTCAGTAATACCAGAAGAACTGATTTGATTATTACGATCTGGGACTGACTTTTCAGCTTTACGAATAATACGATTCATGCCTTCAACAAAAAAAGTATGTATTTGTGAGTTCATAATTGGACATTGCAGAGTATTATTATCATGACTGTCGTTATTTTTTGTTCTACCAAATGCTAACAATGAGTCCTGATGAAAAACAAGAGTGTAGCATGTATCATCAATTTTAATTACAACCATACTTTGTTTTAATAAAGTTGCTTGATTGATTTTTGTCTGATGTGATATAATTTGATAGCTCATATTAAAAAGGTACTTCACGTTGTTTAAAAAGATTTTCTTCGTATTCCTTAGCATTTTTATCCATATATTGAGTAACAAGATCCTGTAATGGAGTGTAACCGTCTCCTTGCGAATAGCGGTTAGTATTTCGATTAAAAGATAAAGCTACTGTACCTGGAATACCAGTTAATTTCTGTTTCTTGATTTTACCACTCGTAAAATGGACAAGAGGGTCTTTATAGTCTGTATTATAGTTTGGTCGATAAATGCTTATCACATTATCAGCTTTATTACTGAAATTAGCGCCTCCTGATATTAAATAAACATCTGGCGTCGGTCTATTTTTACCTGCTTGTATTGGTGGTGTTTTTTGATGCGCCACAATATTAAAACAAACGTCGTTAATTACTGCGAAGCGTTTAATTTTCGATAAAAAACGTGAGATATATAAGTCTTCGCGATCTCCATATTCCATTTTGTGATGAATTTGATTATATGGGTCAATGGTAATTGTCTTCACCCCATATTTGCGTATTGCCATTTGAAAAAAACGCAATAGTTCATCAATAGAATGATCTTCTTCTGGATAGATATAATAAAAATGTTCTCTGATAAAAGCTGATGCTATTTGAAATTCTTCGAGTGTCATGTAATTATTATATCTTGCTTTATCAGGATCAGCTGATTTGCCAATAAATGATTCAATCAAATCAGTGAATATTTCATGAGCTGGCCATTCCTCTGGACTAAATATAGCATGGCTCCACCCGCTTCCTAATGATTTTGCAACCTGCAATTGTTTTAAAAACTGACTTTTACCTTCATTATTGTATCCAGTCCAAATATTAACTTCACCAATTCGCCAAGTCCATTTGGGATCAATTAAAGGAAAGAAAGTGGTGGTGCCACGAGATTGACCATTCTTATACGCATCAAGCATCGCAATCGCGCAATCGTCCAGCGTAATGATACCTTCGATCTTTACATCTTTAGCTTTATCTTTTAATTTTTTTAAGCTTTCTACACCAAACTTTAAAGCATATTCATTTGCATCTTTACACGGATGAAAGTTAATTGTCTTACATTTTTCGGCACCTATACGCTTGATTAACTCAGTTTGTAATCGTCGGCCATTAGGATCGTTGTCAACTGCAACAATAACGGTTTTAGCCTTCTCAAACACATCGTAACAATTGGTGATGCATTTTAGTTTACCATCTACATTTTTATCATTTGCATTGGGAGCACCAGAGTCAACACTACATGCATATTTGAAACCGGCTTCTTCCCAGATAAGAGCTTCTTCTTCGCCTTCAGTAATGATTATTTCCTCTTGGTTTATAACATCATTATATTTGTATATCCAAGGTTTGCAGCCAGGCTCTTGATAAATCTTTTTCTCTTTGGTTTTATATTTAACTTTTACTGGTGTATCACCTTGATAATATACAAATGCAAACCACTTTTTTTGGCCATCTTTGCCAACAATGGACTTTATCTTATTACGTTTGACCGTATTTTGGTTGATGAGTCTTTTGGAAAAAAGCTGTAAGTGATCTAAACTCAAATCGGTATGGTTCTTAATCAATGGCGTTTTGTATTTCTTTTCCGTAGGGTTAGAAATGTTATTATTATTATCTTCTCCGTAATACCCGGCCCACGTGCATTTATGGCATTTGAACCTTTTGTTGGTGCGATCTATACTTAGGGGAGTATCTTTTATATTTCGCTTGCCAACTTGAGGACAAACAGGACACTTTGTTTTTTTATTACCACCGCCAGATAATAAATAATCGTCAATGTTCTCCTCGAATAACGTTCCATCAATGTAACCTTTTACTTTCATGACTATTGTTTTAACGTTAAATCATTCTTAGGATATTTACCATTGCGGCAATTTTCAATTATTTGATCATGCGTCAATCGATTGTTATCATCTTCAGGAATAATGAAATCATTGGTGCTAATTTGACCTCCATTTACACAGGATGCTCTGTTCTCTTCTTTGAACCATACGCCTCGCATCTTTTGCTTCCAATTGCAAACCTGTTTTCCCATACTATCTTTCCAATTTCCGGCATTATAATATAAGTATGCTTTTTCAGCAGCATTGGCTTTATAACCATTCTCTACAAAGTAACTTATGACTTCATCAATTGTAGGAGGCACAAATATTTTTGATTTACGTGTTTTTTTTGAATTATTGCTGATTGGTTTTTTCTCTGATATTTGCTGCTGATTTGATGGGGAATCAGGTGGGGAATCAGTTGGGGATTCGCTGGGGAATTGAATGTCCTTTTGTTGGGGATTTGACTGGGGACACCTTTCGTTCTTTAAGTTGGTAAGAGTCGAAATATCAGAGTATTGACGTATGGTAATTACTGTCCTTCCGTCGATTTTTTTTGAACAAATTTTGCCATCTTTTTCAAGAAGATTTAAGAACCTTTTAACTGTCTTTGGATCCCAGTTCCATATCTTTCCTAACCGAGTGATTGCCGTTGTAAGAGTACCTATTTTAGGTACAATTAATTTGTTTCCTCGATGCAATTTTCTTTCCACTCGCTCAGCAGATAGCAATAAATAAATCCAGGCTTCCAGCTGTGTATATTTTTCCTCCGGCCAGAGCCAATCATCTTTCAACTCACGGGTTATAATTATTCCCGGCGTTTTATTTCCATGCATATTCTGTGATTTAGCATGGTTCGTAGCGAAAAACAGACCATGATCGTAAGATCATGATTTAAATAATATATTTAGTAGAGATTCGAACTGTGAGAAGATTGCCACTTACCAACAAATCAAAAGTACTACCAGTTATATTGACATCTACAAGTTAGTAAAATATTTGTAAAAAAACTTCTCATTCGTGGCAAAAATGAGAAGTTTTATGCATCGTTTGTCAATATAGCCGATGTTTTGCTTATTTAGCTGGTTCTAAGATATTTAAATAATAAGTCGTTTGCAAGTATATTTTATCATATTTTAGCTCAGATGATTAAAGGTTACTGCATGTCAAGGATTCAAAAGCTCTTTTAATAGCGTTTGACGCTGCTTATAATCGTTTCTCAAGACAGACATGGCTAGTGCCTTTCTGGTGCCAACAAAAATTGCTAATTTCTTGGCCCTGGTGATAGCGGTGTAAACTAAATTACGTTGCAACATCATGAAAGATTGCGTATGTATAGGGATAATTACTATATCGTACTCGCTTCCCTGGCTTTTATGAATTGTACAGGCATAAGCCAATTCTAATTCGCTAAGTTGTTTCTTCTGGTAAGTGACTAATTGCTTATTAATGCTGAACATGACATCTAAAGTACCTGCTTCGTTGTCAATAGAAACGATTTTACCAACATCACCATTAAATACATTTAATCCGTAATTGTTTTTAGTTTGCATCACTCTGTCGCCTTCCCGGAAGCAAGTATCGCCAAATTTAGTTTCATTTTTGCTAAAAGAATGGGGGTTAACCGCATTTTGAATTCGTTCATTAGTATTAAACACACCTAAAGAGCCTCTTTTCATTGGACAAAGAATTTGTATCTCTGCATTCTGCATCTTTGATGGTATTATTTTCGAATATAATTGAATAATAAAGTCAGATGCAGTATAACCTTTGTAAAGTGATGAATAAGGATGAATCTTGCCCAGTATTTCTTTAAATAAAGCACCTTTATTCTTTGACTGCAATAATGAAGAAATATTACAGTGTAAGAACTGAGTTGGTATCAACATTTGGTTTGGATACTTTTTGGTTTTAATCAATTCTCTGGCATCATTAATTGACTGAGATGTGTAAGTCTGTTGATCGATTGAAAATTCAAAGGCATTAGTTTTCTTGTGATCAGTGACTAATACTGATTGATTCTTTTCTTTGGCCTGATATATTGCCGTTCTCACTCGATTAAAGAAATTGAGCTCGTCTTTTGTTGGTTCTTCGGCATCAAAAAACTTTAAATCATTATCATTACTTTCTTTAAAAGCAGGTACGATATTAGGTATTTTCCCCTTGTTAATCATGTGTGCAGCTTTTATAATATAACTTTCCTCTGCCTGACGAAATATTTTGGTTAGCCTGTAAACTGGAATTACTTGACTATCAATAATGTCATTGAGTATATTACCTACACCAACGGATGGCAATTGATCAATATCGCCGATTAAAATTAAACGTGTACTAGGTACCAGGGCTGAAAGAACGGCCCTCATCACAAACAGGTCAATCATACTTGATTCATCAACTATTAAAACATCAGCATTGACTTGAGCCAGCGTTTCATTATTGTGGTTAATTTGAAGTAAGCGATGGAGGGTATAGGCTTCTTCCCCTATTACTTCTCCCATTCGTTGTGCAGCTCTACCTGTTGGTGCTGCTAATTGATAGTCAAAACCTATTTTTTTAAATAGTTGTACCAAGCACTTTAAGGTAGTTGTTTTACCAACACCTGGTCCACCGGTTAATACTGCTACAGGGTGATTTGCAAGACCGGTGACAGCATTTAATTGCTCATCACTTAAAATTATATCTTGATCTGATGTAATCTGATTTATAAAATGATCGATTATTTCTTTTGGCATTGTAGCATTGAATTTTAAAAGTTGATTCAATTTTTGTGCTACATACATTTCTGCCTCAATTACATTTGTTAAATAAAAGTAAGATTTTTGCAAGTCTTTACTTTTGTTTGTAACAATGATTCTGATTTTATCTTCTTCATCTAAAGTATGCAATGCTTGATCTATCTCGACTGTTTTTTTAAGTAGTTTTTCAATATACTCAGATATCTGGTCATATTTCAAATAGCAATGACCTTCTTGGCCTCCTCTTTCTAATGCATAAACAATAGCTGCTTCTATTCGCTTGGTCGAGTCTTCTGGCATTCCCATTTTTAGCGCAATCTGATCGGCTGTGATAAAACCAATACCTTTGATGTCGTATACTAAATTGTATGGATTGATTTGGATACGCGCAATTGATTCACTACCATATTTAGCATGTATTTTGAAGGCAAGAGTGGAAGAGATATCATATTGATTTAAGAAAACAATTAGTTGACGTAAGTCTCTGTTTTCTGCCCAGGCATCAATCAAGCTTTGCACCTTTTTCTTCCCAACTCCATACACTTGATATAAAAGATCGGGCGTCTCATCAATAATCTTTAAAGTGTTTTGGCCGAAATGATCAGTTATTTTCTCTGCAATGATTGGGCCAATACCAGTAAAGATGCCGCCGGATAAATATTGCTGAATAGCTTTGACATTAGTTGGCAATGATTCGTAATATGATTTAAATTGCAGCTGTTCACCATATTTAGAATGTGTAATCCATTCACCTTGCAGCTCAAGAGCTTTCCCTGCACTGGCATCTGCCATACAACCTACGGCTGTATAGATATTATCTGTGTCATCTTCTTTAATTTTCAAAACAACATAACCGTTTTCCGGGTTTGAAAAAACAACACTTTCGATAGTTGATTTGATTACGACCATTTTTTCGTTTTTATAATTATAAGCTACACAATAATGAAAATATAAATAAACAATAATAAATATAAACGTCAATTAAAAATATTAAAATAAATCGAAATATCTTGTTACAATAAATGTAGTTAAAATAAAGTATAATAGCAAGATACATCTGATTAAATTTTAATCAAAATAGACAATTTAATGAAAGATAAACGAAACAAAAAGATTGACAATAATTGAAAGATTGATTAAATTTATAGTTAATAAAATACAAACTCTAAATGACATGAAAAAGGTGGTAATGATGAATGAAGCACAGTTCTATTTAGCTGCGAAAGAGGTATTTATGGCCTATCATGGACAGCAGAATGAGGACACAGGTGAAAACAGCATTAAAAAGAGTATCAGAGATGATGCAACCAAAAAACTCCAACTTTGTGATAAAGAATATATCACTGTAAAGGAATTGATGGCTTACACTGGTTATGAACGTTCAACTATCTATCAATATGTGCACCGCAAAGAAATTCCTTTTAAAAAAAGGAATGCAAAGCTGTTCTTCAAATTGAGTGAAATAAGAGAATGGATTGAAGATAAACAGAAATGAGCGCTGGTAATACATACGAAGATTTTAAGTTATATCTGCGAACAACATCGTATTACGACTTAATTCGCGATTATTACTTTTCGATTGCTGTTGACCTGGGAGCAAAAGCTAACATTATTGATGTGACAGATCGTTATATAAGCCTTGCAAAAGAAACCATTGAAAAGCAGGAAATAGCTATTGATGAAGATCAGGATTTTTGGCTCTTTGCCGCAAAGCAAGGTTATTACTTCTATAAATACAGCTGTGTGACGAAAGATGTAGACGGCTTACTTGCTTTTACAATTCTGATTGAGCAATGGTATCTGCTTAAAAATACCACTGATCTGTTTTCATCGGATGTGGATGAGACAGTCATAAAAATAATGCTTTTGATGGCCATTAAAGGCAATCAGGAGATGAATGCTGAACAGACTTTAATGCCACGTGATGTGATATGCATTGTTCTTCTTTGCGTGATAGCATTAGAAGTGATTAAAACCAGATTGATAGTTACTACTTCTAACCCTGTAGTAACAAATATCGAACAACTTATAATTAAAATAATTGGGATGTACCCTGGAATATTTGATTTGTTTTTCGCTAAGAACTCTTCTGTCATGAGAAATGTTGACTCGAAAAATCAATCGCCTTAATCCGGCACAGAGACAAAATCTATTTGAATTAGTTCAGAAAATAATCGATGAATTACCCCCAGAAGCAATCAATGAATTGCTAGGCGGTTATGATCGTGATATCGACAAACTGCTAGAACAGTTCATCGGTGTAACTTACGACACTGTTAACTTTGGTGGTTGTATCCAAACTGAGGATGTTGCCTATCTGAATAAGTTTTATGATGCTGTGCATTATTCGCTTTTAAAGCACAATTACAATTACTTCAAATCTAATATTCTAACAAACTTTAGACAGAACCTTCGTAATTTAATTTGGGGCAATCTATTTGAGTTGTATACCAGATGCTGTATCATAGCTCAACGTGGTTGTGGGAAATGCTATGGGCCAGGCTTTCCGGTTTTAATGTATGATGGCAGTATTAAGAATGTTGAAGAGGTTAAGATCGGCGATCAGGTGATGGGGCCAGATAATAAACCCCGAAACGTTATACAAACGCATCATGGATTTGATCAGATGTATAACGTAACACAACCTGGAAACTTTGAATATCAGGTCAATTCAACGCATGAATTTTACCTAAAAAAATATAAACTGAAACCTAAAGTTAATGCTAAGAGTCAAAAGAGTTATGAGAGAATTGCTGATTTAGATCAAGCTAAAGAAGTAAGTGTTACTGCTCCTGAATATCTAAAAAAAACCAAGTATTTCAAAGAACATAATTTCGGCGTTAGAGTAGATGGTTGGGATTTGCCAACAAAGGATTTGTTGGTCCATCCATATTTTCTTGGTGTTTGGATAGGTGATGGCGACAGGCGTCATCCTACAATAACGAATGAGGATCAGCCAATCATTAAATTTCTAGAAGCTTATGCGAAATCTTTAGGTTTATTCTGCAAGCTTGGATACGATAAATGGAGGACAAGAAGAAATAGATATCGAATGTCTTCACGTGGTACCGGGGAAAAGCATAATGTATTAACCGAAAAGATGAGGGCATTGGGGGTGATAATGAACAAGCATATCCCTGAAATATACTTTCAATCAAGTCGACATCAGCGTCTGTTGCTTTTAGCTGGTTTAATAGATTCGGATGGACATAATCCTAAAACCACTGCGTATACACTTGTTTTTAGCCAAAAAAATAAAGTAGTTGCTAAAAATGTTCAACGTTTAGCGTGGTCACTCGGTTTTAAAGCTTCGTGCAATTACTTCCCTTATGAAAGTAAAAATGTTAAAGGCGGCAAAACATTTATTTACTGTGTGAATATAAGTGGAGATATTGAACAAATACCACTTATAGTTAAAAATAGACCCATTGATCCTAATGTAAAATTACGTGATATCAGATGTTATAGATTAAAAGTAACTCAGGCAGGAAGAGGTGAGTATTTTGGTTTCGCAGTGGATCAGGATCATTTGTTCGTAAGTGCCTCTGGTTCTATTGAACATAATTCATACGAAGCTTGTTATGCATATCCTCTTTGGCGACTGTATAGCTACGATAAAATGAAGCGCGTCAATCAATTCGACAAAGATAACGAATTGAGGCGTGAAACATGTTTAATTACCAATGAAAAGAAGTTAGGGCGAGAACATGTTGAGAAGGTAATTGATGAAATTCGTGTTAACCCGATTCTTCGTGAGAAGTTAAATTGCAATAATAAGGGCAATTTAGGGGTGGATGGTATAAAAACGACTTCAGGGAGTAAATTACACCTTAGATCGTATGGTGCTTTTATCAGGGGATTACACGTAGGCGCTTGTGTAGTAGATGATTACCCTGACGAGTCAAGCATGTATTCTAAGGAACAAAGAAGTAAATTCAAAGAACAGTTTTATGGAGCCATTGGTAATATCATCGTAGAAAATGGTATTTGGTTAGTATCAGGGACACCATATCACGAGCAGGATTTGTATTACGATTTAAAAAACGATCCATCTTTCGCCGTCTTTGAGTTCCCCGCTGTGTATCCGGACGGTCAGCTGCTGGCACCGGATATTTATACGCTGGAGTACTTGTTGGAGAAGCAAGAAGCGGAAGGGACCTTAGTGTTTGCCAGAGAGCACCTTGTAAGCCCGATTAGTGATGCAGCGAGTATCTTCCCCTATGAAATACTTAATACTTCATTAATTGGCATGGAGAACTTCAAATTGGAAACCTTTGTTGATAATTATCCTGTTAAATTCGAAAGGGTAGTCATTGGTTGTGATTTTGCAATCTCAGGTTCCGTTAGTGCTGATTACACTGTTTTTACAGTATGGGGTAAGACGACACAAGGCGTTTATCATTTAATCGATATTTGGCGCAAGCGTGGTGCTACTCATAATGAACAGCTTGCTATGCTTTCGAATATGGACGAACGACACCGGCCCAATAAGATCATATGTGAGTCCAACAACTTCCAGATTATATTGTCTAACATGGCCAAACAGATGGGCCTAAACAACATTGAACCTTTTAATACTGATGGTGCCAGTAAGAAAGATTTAAAATCTGGTCTTCCATCCTTGGCCGCAATATTTGAAAGGCACGAGATTAAACTGCCTTATGGTGATAAGAAGTCAAAAGAAGTAGCTCACCAGGTACTTTCCGAATTCAATTCAATGACCTTTAACCAGGACAAAGGAACGCTTGAAAGCGCCAGTGAAAAGGATGATATTGTGATGAGTACCTTTATGGCAATCAACAACCTGAGAGAGCAGGGCACAGGCTTCAAAGCCTACATGGTTTAATCAAGTAGGCTTGCATTTATAACCGCATTTGCATTAGCATCAAGGCTGCGAAGATATATTTTGGTTGTGATTGTTGATTCGTGGCCTAGCATCTCACTAATACGTTCGATTGGCACACCATTCTCTTTACAGATTTGCGCGAATGAATGCCTCGCGTAATAGCTGGTTATATCAAGTAATGATTCAGATAAATCAATTTTCTTAATTAAGTTTTTTAGATTGTTATTGTACCAATTGCCACGATTTTGAATATGTGTATGTAGTTTTTTGCCGGTACTGTTTCTGGTAATGATAGGTAACAGATAATTGCCTAATGGCTTCCTGTAATCACGAAGCCAATCGATATAAGCTTCTAATGGTTTAATCAAAGGAAAACTTACCTGTTTGCCTGTTTTAGCGCGTGTATATTGAATGATTTTACCTGTTGAGGTGGTTTTGATACTATCGTTTGTTAAAAGTGCCAAATCTTTAAAGTTAATACCTTGGGAGAAGAAGGTAAAAAAGAATATGGACCGGATGTATTGTTCTTTGATATCATCTAAACTATAATTCCGGAATCGATTCAATAAATCTTTTGAAATGTGTTTGTTTATAACAGCGCATTTTAAGCTATCAGGTTTAACGACTTCGTTGTTGTGGTACTTATTACTGAATGGATAGGTATTAGCCGAACCGTAACCCTTATTTATGGCTCTATTGAAGTCTGCTCTTAACGCTCGATTGTAATGACTAATCGTATTGCCGCTATATCCTTTTTTTACTTTCATGAAATTGATAAAGCCTTCTACAAAATCAGTATCAAAATCAGCAAAGTGATATGTTTTCCATTCGGGCATATAAGCTGTGAGTAATGGAATAATTTTCTTTCGGGTATTGGCAGCGCTGTACTGCTCATTCTTATCTAACTCAACTATCCGGTTTTTTAAATAATCACTGTATCTCTTGCTTTCGTGATCATTGCCGTAAGCCTTCTTGACCTTTGCAAAGGTCCAATTCGTTTTTTTATCCTCAAAGTTATCGATGATCTGACTTACTTTAATGATCTCTTTCGTTATCGTGTTGTTATCATCATGGTAATTCGGATTCAACTTTTTTTTGGCTATATATAGCCCTTTATCATCATCCCAGTTACCAGGTACAGAAGTCAAATTTTTTAATCGGATCAGTGTTCTGGAATTGCCACGATTGATTCTGATATAAATTGGATGTTGGTCATTACTTAATGTCTTGTCCTTCTTCAGGAAAGAGGTTATTTTATATTTCGGCATATTGTGTGAGATTAAAGATGTAAAAATATAAAATAATACAAAAAATCAATTGACACGAATTATATTTTGTGACTATTTTTATATAAAAATTATCAATATTCAAAAACAACGATATGAATCTAGGCTGTCCAGTTCTGATGTATAATGGGACTACGAAAAATCCTGATCAACTTCAAGTGGATGATATTCTCATGTCTGATCAACAGAAGCCGGTGTCGGTTATTGCTATTAACGAACGCCAATATAATATATTTAAACTTACTCAGAAAGGAGGTAAACGTTTAAAATTTAATTTGCCAGGAAATGCCAAAATACGATTAAAGAAATATGATGCACAGATAAAAAAATTCCTAACAGTTGAAATTAATGTTGATGTATTTAAGTATTTATCATTGAATCAGCTGAGAGAATATTATTTATATAAGCAAGAGGAAATTTCATTTATTAAAACTAAATTGCCCATACCGCCATATGAATTAGGTAGAAAATCGTTGAGTGATCCGCTTAATTCAATTGATTTTCTTTCAATATCTCAAAAAGATTATTTGAAAAAGTTCTATCATGATAATAAGTTCACATTTCCCAAAGATTATATTTATGCTCCAATTGATGATCGCAAGCTATTTTTTTGTGGCATAATCGATGCTTATGCTTTCACTAATCAATCAATCAAATGTTTCCAAATAATGGCATCGAATAATGATTATCTGAATGATATTGAAAGAATAAGTAATTCACTTGGGTTTGTTACTGATGTAAAAAAGAATAAGTTGATAATTAAAGGTAATTTCACCGCAATGCCTTTGTTAAAACATGCTGGATTTGTATCATCAATAAGCAAGAGTTATTATCAATTCGATATTAAATATATAGGTAAAATGAGGTATAAAGGTATATGTACGAATTTAAACAATAATTTTTTGGCAGCTAATGGAATCGTTTTACCATCAGTGCCTGCAACCTAATAATCGCAATATATTTCGTGTTGGGGGCAGTTGCCAACTAATTGATTAAATGCCAAAGTCGTCTGATCGATGCCTTGATCTAATTGTAAAACTAAAAACTCCAATTTCTCAATGGAAGAATGGGTTTTATAATTTGCAACTGGATTTAAATAAAAATGGCGAACGATGGCATGTAAATAATGATGAAATAAGTTGTATGAATAATAGTAGTCAATTAAAATCTCGGCATCATAACTGTGGAATAAGCGTAATGTGTGTTGATCGCTTTTAGATAGCTGTCTGATGAACCCACCCGTCAATGCAATATAGAAAAGGCTGCTTGATTTATTAATGCGTTTTTGTGAGATAAAAAAGCTGAGCACCCGAATCGCATCCGAATGATATATGTAATCATTTCGGATGTTATCAATGATCTGGTGTTCTTTAGGGACGTATTGATTTATGATGCTGAAATAGTTCATGGTGATATAAGGTTAATAGTTTTCTGATTTTCTCGGTGGATTAAAATAGCTTTTTCCTGCAAAGGTACCAAATCGCTTATAGGTGCAATCTTTTCGATCTTATTATAGGCACTGCAAATGGTTCTTTCGGCCTCCTCAGCCCCTGTATTATCGTAATTAGCAAATTGCCAAATCAAACGTTGAGCTTCATCAATGTGCATGTTACGAAAGGCACAGGCACGAGCTATTTTATAAATGTTATCATTCCAATGATGAGCTTTGGTTATATCAATCTGTCGGCCTAATGTTTTAATTATCGCGTCGAAAATATCTTTTGGAGTGAATTTGTTGATAATATCAATTAGATGTTGAGATAAATCGCAAATCGGTTCTAAGCATTCAATAGTAATGCTTTGTTCATGCTTTTCAGAATTAAATGATTGTTTTTTGATTTCAACCGTTTTCGACTTTTGTACTTTAAGCTTCTTCTCCTTTGCAGGCATTTCAATCTTCGGATAACAAGTTACATCACTATTTATAAGTATGTCTTCATCATGGCTTAAAAAGCAGTTGTTTACTATACTGCTGGCACCTGTATCAATATTGGTGCTGATAAATGATGGTAATTCACTCTTTATTATACGATATAAGTATTTGAATTCATTATTATTGGCAACCTTTGGTATCCAGATTAATGCTTTAACACCGGAGCCGCTTGGAGAAGTAAATGCAGCTATGCAATACTTGTATTGCATCAATGCTTCCTTTACTTTTTTTATAATGTCACCGACTTTATGCATGTCTATATCTATGCACATCAAACCCGTGGGTTGGTCGATGTAATCACTTGAACGATATCCAAGTTTATAATAGTATAACTTGCCGTATTCACGATATTGACCAGTGTAGATACGGTCGATACCTTTTTGAAAAGAACATCCAAAAATGCCACTGTAGAGCCATTTCTTTTTGTCATGAATTCGATTGTTGAGCTGTTTATACGTGGTGGTGTTTTCAGCGTATTTCTGTCTCTCTTCTGACAACTTATGACATATATTCCTGCATTCCAAACGGTAGTCTTTAGGCTGTAAATGGGCGATATAATGCAGTATCTGCTTAAGGGTCATTATTTTTTGGACAGTGACACCTATGCCATATACGATTGGTATTTTGATATTGAGCAGTTCATGAGGTAAAATAATTTGTTTCATTTCAGTATATTTAAATACTTTAATATTTTGATTTCATCAGCATCATGAATGTTATTTCTTTTTGCTAATTTATTAATTTTCAAGATAAAATGCTCAATTTATTTCGTATGACAATTTATCGAGCCATGCTTGATCATCGATATGCAAATAAGAATTCAAACTAAAGCCATTACTCAGGCGAGGTAAAAGCTGATGATAATCATTCAAAAAGTTCTTGAAAATATTGATACGATTAGCTACTTTTTTATTATCGCTTCCAGTTGTATTGAATTGCATTGTCGCATCTTCAATCACATTATACAGTTCAATGATATTTGTTTTTAGAATGGAATTAATTTGATTTAAATTATAAGGCGGGTGTAAACAAGGTTGAAGTTTCGATAACATTTGGTTGAAAGTTGGTAAAATCGTTTCATAAAAAGTGTTTAATATCTTAATCTGAGTTAAATTATCTTGCAATTCATCTGTTCTAAGATAACATGCCGCGATTTCCATATCCAACAATGCTTCATTTAAAAACGCATGTTCATCCAGGCGAAAGATAGTATTTAGTATATCCGAACTAAATTCATTCTTTAAATCAATAAAGCGACTGTGAGTATATTTACTTTTCTTCAGTGATGTATAAAATGCATCTACTTGGTCTTGGCCAGAATCGTTATTAAAATAGTGTTGATGGATAGTTTTATCAATTACTAAGTTTTTAATTGACCGGCATCGTGTTAGTGCAGTGTACAACAGAAATGATTGATACTGCTCGTTATTGTGAGCTTGATAAGAAAGGAATACATTATCTAATGTAAGACCTTGCGATTTGTGAATTGTCATCGCATAAGCGTATGTTAATGGCAGTTGAGTATAACTTGGTGTATCATTCGTTTCATAATCAACTATCTCAATAGCTTTAGTTTTTTCATTCACTTGATATTTTTCATCTTTCCAAGTCTCGTTACCAATTTCGATTAATTCATCATCATTAGTTACAATAGTGACTGTCTCTGAGCTACATTTAACAACTTTACCGAGTAAGCCGTTATAGTATTTTTTACTTAAGGAAGAATCATTTTTAATCACCATTACGCGAAGACCAATTTTAATTTTTAGCTTTTCAGGTGGTAAATAGTCATTAGCATTCAAATCAAAGTCATGCTTAACCGAGCCCGTATAAATGTATTCATCACCTTGAACCAGATCATAACATATCTGATTCATTTCATCAACCTTCTTCCTTGTATTCGTTAGCATTGTATATGCTTTATGATTGCTAATGAAATCAAAATCATTCTGCCAACACTGATTGATATAACTATGGTCATCAGCTAATAATATACCTTTTCTAAGGTTTTGAAGAAAAGTCAAATAACGTGGATCATCAGCTTGCCGGTATATCCGTTTTAGCTCGTGGTAAATTAGGTCTTCTTTCTTGTTGAGATTAGAAAATACATTACTATCAAAGAAGAATGAACTTTTGTACGATTTCAAATATTTAAGTTTGGTTTTTTTATTATATCCTAATATTGGTGGTAGTTGAAACAAATCACCAATAAAAATCATTTGAACACCTCCGAACGATTTGGTGTTTTTTCTAACTGTTTTTAATGTAAGATCAATCATGTCAAGTATGTCAGCTCTTAACATACTAACTTCATCAATGATTATGAGATTGATGTAGTTTATTAATTTTCGATACTCAGCGTTATATCTTTTTTCAACAGTTGTTTCGACTAATTTTTTGAGAGTCGAAATATCAAATTCTTCCAATGTATTTATAGCTTGAAAATCAAACTTAAAAAATGAATGAATAGTATTTCCATTGATAGCAATAGCTGAAGAACCAGTTGTACCAAAAGACATCATGGGTTTAAAAATATACCTTTTTAAACCATTTATTAATGATGTCTTACCAGTACCTGCGCTTCCACTTATAAACATGTGTTTATTGGTATATACTAAAGATTGATTAATCTGCTCAAATTGATTCATTTTTTTTAACCAAATTACTAGTTTCCATACAAAAGAACTATACTATGGAAAAAAGAAGGAGAGAAGGAAGGAGAAGTGCTTGAAAGCGTTAGTTTATATATAAAAGTATTACGCAGTAAAAAAAAGCTGTATGCGGTAAATAGTAATCAAAAAAACCTCTGAAACCATCATGCCCAGTGGCTTAGATAACTGTTCGGAAAAACACAGTTTTTTGAAATTATAGAGTAAAATTCTCGGAAATATTTTTCAAAAAACAGCTTGTAACCCTTGACAGGAGCAGGATGTGGACTGTTCTACTTACACTTAACGGCCTTTCTTAAATCACTGAATATTAGAGGATTGCACAATGCTAATTTTTTAGAATTACCACTGCCAATGATATCAATTAACCCTTTTTTTTGCAATTCATGACAAGAGGACGAGATGTTTTTGGTATTGAAAGACAGTAATGACCAACTTCTATTATACTCGTCACTAACTTTGATTAAATGCTTTAAGGTTGAAAAATTTAAATTACAAATGTGATTGTTTTGATATGGTGTTGAAAAAGCAATTAAAAGTAAGATTACCAGTTCATTGACTGACAAATTTTGATTGAAGATCGAACGAGGTAAAAAAATGAATTTTCGAATTAAATAATTATCATCCTTGCGTTTAAATTTACCGCGTGTTAAAATGGTTTTAGTTTTAAAATCACGCAATTGTTTTTCGTTCAATAAAGTAAATTGATTTTTTTTTCCGGGATTCGAGTTCAGATTGATGAATTTTTGTTTGTGTAAAAATTCGAAAACACTTTGCATTTTATTGGGCGCAGTTGATTTGCCTAAATATTGACGAAGTTCTTGAGCTATATTTCTCGTACTTAAACCGACGATTGTCGATGATGTTGATTCGATTTCAAAATGAAAATGAATGATCGTTAAAATTACAAAATGCACCGGCCGATGTAATGCTAACCATAAATGGTTTCTGTTAATAATCAACGCGCGTCTTTGCATTTAGTTGTGTTTTTTTAAAAAAATGATTTAAATTTAATCATATTAAAATAAATGCAAATGTCTGAGAAGATTTATGTCGTATGGGCCGGTCGCCAACCAGGTATTTATCACACATGGGAAGAATGCAAACAACAGATAAGTGGGTGGAACGGAGCCAGGTTCAAGGCTTACGATAGCTTAAAAGAAGCAGAAATTGCCTATAAACTTGATCCAGATGATTTAAATTTAGTGATGGTTAAAGGTGTAGTAATGACAAAGAAAGAATTAAGAGAGATTGGAGAACCTAATTTGCAAAGTATTTCAGTTGATGCTGCTTGTTCTGGTAATCCTGGCCGAATGGAATATCGGGGAGTCGATACAGCCACTAAGAAAGTCATATTTCATGGTGGTCCATATCAAAATTCTACTAATAACATAGGTGAATTTCTGGCGCTGGTGCATGGTTTAGCTTATATGGTTAAAATAAACGATACAAGGCCAGTTTATTCAGATTCACAAACGGCTATGACGTGGGTGCGTAATAAAGAAGTATATTCGTCAATTGATTGGAGTAATAAAAGTATGCAGGTTGTTAATAGAGCAATTAAATGGTTGCATAATGTAGAATACCCGAATGAAATATTAAAATGGCATACAAAAATATGGGGTGAAATACCTGCTGATTTTGGTAGAAAATAATCTTTAAATAAATTATAGGAATGATTAAAAATTATAAATGTAAGCATACTCATATGATATGTAAAGGTTTAAGATTCAATGGAAAAAATCAAGTTGAAATGGATGAGTTTATTGGGGTAAAGGGAAAGGTAGATGATAAAAATGGAGTGAATGTCTATCGTGCTTTAATAAGTGCAAGAAAAAATAGTAAAATAGAAGTAATTGAAGGTGACTATATATTGAGTTCATCTATAAATGGTTATTTTGTTATTAAGTGTGCCAATTTTAATGCTTGTTTTAGACGTATTATGAATTAATCTAGTGCATGTAATTGACATGCGAAAAAGTGATAAATAAAGTCAATAGTGATTTGACATTAGTAAATATGCGAAGTAACTTGAAGTTTTAATTTTTAAAACGATAATGTTATGATTTTCGCTATGAACAATGCTATGACGCGCTATGCGCATTATCCTTGAGGTCGATGACGATCAAGTAGCAAGTTTGGTAACCAGGTTACTAGACGAAAAGGCTCCTCACCTAAATCCATTAATTATACCGGAAGGAGAGGGGTTTTTAAATGTGCCGCAAGCTGCTAAATATGTCAATTATTCTGAATCACAGGTTTACCGTTTGGTTCAGAAAAAAGCTATTCCGTTTCATAAGAAAGGCAAGAAAGTAAGCTTTTTAAAAGAGGAATTGCATCAGTGGATGATTAGCAGGGGATAATTAAAAAATGACCGATTAGCTTAAATAGCTGGTCGGTCATTTTCGAACATTTGCTTTTTGAATGCAGCCTTATTAAGAACGTCAAATCCAGAAACGTATACTTCGGTTGTTTTTATATCACGATGCCCCAGGTGATTCTGAATGCGCTCTAGAGAGGCCCCTTTAAGTAACGCTCTTTGAGCAAATGTGTGCCTGGCCCAGTAAAAGCTTAATTGTTCTGATATTTCTTTCGGCCATCCCATTTTCAGACCAATCATTTTCATTCTACGATTGACCAAATTGAGTATAGTATTTCTTCGTTTATAAATCATTTCTGATAGGTTATCAGAGTCGTCAGCATCCTCTTGTGTAAGAATAGGAAGTAAATAGTCTTTTGCCGTAGGGAAAAAATGTTGATACTTTTCGAAAAAGTCAATAATTAATTCAGCATCTTCGCTAATTGAAGTTGTTATTTCTTCATTAGTTTTTGACCGTTTATAGCGTATTAATCTAACTAATTCGCCATCTTTATCAAGGTTTGTGTCAATGTTCTGTTTTTTCAGTTTAATCATGTCAAGCATGTTAATACCATCCATTGAATGAGAAAAGCGCCAAAGTAACAAAGCTAATTTATCGCCGTAATTATAAAAGCGTTGATCAGCAAATGAAGAAAGTTCTTGATCATTATATTGTTTTTTGGAATTATAATTCAATGTCAGATATTTTTTACAATACGCTACTGAATGATTATGGCTTTTTTTGATTTTTATAAGCTCTTTTTCACTGTAGGTTTCTTTAGTTAAAACAGGAAATAAGCGATTATGATCCAATTGATAATTAGCCTTCATGTCGTCGATAATTCGTAACATTAATGGCGTAAAATACACAAACTCTGTTTTTCTTTGTTGAGCACTTCGTACTTTTATACCACTGCCGCTACGACCATACCTATCCGTGTCAAGTATAAATTCAGTGTCTTTTAATTGAATGACATTTAAGAATTCCAAGCATGGATGACTTTTTGCAAAGATGAAAATTTGCCAATGGATATCATTTTCATGGTATGCTCTGTAAGCTAATATTTGGTCAAGATATGTTTCTGGCAAGCTTCGATGTGTTTTTGTACTTTTAAGCTCACTTAATTTGATGTATTTACCATTTGCACGTTTGGAAAATGGAAAGGTTTCAGGACTCGCCACTTTTTCGCGAATTGCTTCATTCAAGACTGTTTTTATAAAAACAAGACGACTTTTAATAGTTCGGTATTCTAATCCTTTACCGTCTTTTCTAATCAGCATTTCATTTTTATAATTCTTTACAAACTCGTAGTTGATATCGGAGCAAGTAAGCTTTTTATATTCTTTTTCTCCGATTAATAATTCGTATTGTTTTTCAGGCTTATTAGCGTTCCGGCGTCTTTTATTTTCGATGGCTATTTGCCTATTTTTTTCTTTTATAGGCTTATTTATTTTTTCGCAAGCTTTGATATCATTAGCTAAGCCATTTTTTATTGCACAGTGGTTGATAATTGATTGTGTATATGATTTATATACACGACCTGTATCAGCGTTATTATCGCTAATTGTTTTCACATATTTCGTCACCATTTCGTGGAATAATGCTGTCTTTGGCTTTTTGTCCAGGCGTTCAGAAAGCATTTGAAGACTCCACGGCAATCGACTTTTTTCATATTGACCAATGATTTCAATGATGTTTTGCTGCTGCGAAAGTATTTCTTTGTTTAAAGCATTAATTCGTTCGACATCCGTTCTATCATGCTTATATAATCGCTGTTGATCATCCCATTCATCTTCAGTCGCCTTAAAATTGCCGCCAGTTAAAGAGAATAGTTTTCGTTTATTCTCGTGCTGAACAGCAATCTTAATCGTGCTTCTACCTTTCTTGTCTTTTCTACTGGTGACTAACACTGCGTTTACGGTTGCCATTATTTTGAGTTTTTATATAAATAAATGATAAAATATATAGAGATATTATAAGAATTATAAAGAGATATTACGAAAATATAAATAAACGTGCATGGTTTATATGTACCGAATTAATATTAGATTCATTTCTATTTCTGTGTTCTAATTGCAAAATTCATTTCTTTCGTTCTTTGTTATATCTGTTCATTTTCGAATTCGTTTTTGTCATATGTTCTGCCAGCGTTCTATTAGTTCTGTGTTCTATGTCCTATATTCAATTTTGAGCTCGTGCACAAAGGTAGAAAAATGCCTTAATTATTCGTTGCCATGATTCCCATTCTAAATAAGCTTTACTAATTCATAATTAACAGTAATACCTCTGTGAAAATATAAAAAGTGTACAAGAATGCGTGTTCTTTTGTTACTTTTTTGTACAAATATAAAGATACTGAAATTAATAATAAAAGTCAAGTAAAATAGTAGTACACAGTATTGTACAATGTTTTTTTCGCATTAAATCTTGATGATTACACCATACTTGACACATCTTACAATGTTTCGACGAATTACGCAAAATATAACAATGAAAATCAGATAGTTAACATTGCTTATACTTCTATCTATAACTAACACCGGGTGTGTGCCATGCGAAAAGTGGTATACCCTATTTAAATGCTTATGATATAACTATTTAGATATTGCGAGTAGTTGTATTTCGCAAGGTGTACAAGGAAGCGTACAAGGTGGTTAGTAAACAGTATATATATCCGAGTCATCATATAAATATAAATAACTATAAAATAAAGATGCTAATTTAGAATGGAATAGCAATAAAAACATGAAAAAAAAGGAATAAATGTTATTTTTTGAAGATAAATCAGACAATATAAATTGAAATAAAATAGTAAATTTCGAGGCATAATATTCATGATGGATTAAATAAATATAGAGCAAGAATAGAGATGTCAGTAATGAATAATAGAAGTACAAAACAGGCGTATTTACCACATGTCACTCCAGAAGAAATGAAACGAATGCTGGATTGCTGCACTAATTTAAAGCATCGAACATTATTAGCTTTAATGTATTCGGCTGGTTTGAAAAGACGCGAGGTTTTGAACTTAAAGTTGACGGATGTTTTATTTGATCGGCTCTCGATTAGGGTAAGAGATAAAATCGGTGATGTCGATAGGCATGCCAATCTATCTAAATTACTGATAAACGATTTACAAGCTTATTGTAATGCATATAACCCATTTAAATGGCTATTTGAGGGCAATATTCCTGGAGACAAGTATAATGTATCAAGTGTGGGGAAAGTGTTAACAGAAGCCAAATTTAAGGCTGAAATAAAGCGCCGGATAACGCCAAGTATGTTGGGACAATGTTACAAAAAAACTTCCGCTACTAAGTAACGGAAGTTGTCTTTAATGTTTCATTTTTTATTTTATTTTTTCAATATTTTGGCATCATTTTCACCAACTCCACGTGTCCAAACTTTATAACCAATTTTATCCTTTTGAAAATACCTTACAAAAGTTTTCACTTCAGCTACTGCTGGATTACCTGGGGCATACCATGTAGTTGGGTAATAGGTTGGAGGATAATATGAGTGTGCATGTTCCGTAGGTTCTATGTAACATTTAGTTTTATAGCTACGCCATTTACCCCAACTTTTTTTATATCCTTTAACTTTGATTTGATAGATAATTGGCCAATCAAGGTCTTGGTACATATAACCATCCATACGACGCTTACCATCAATTGACTGTACGTGTCGCCATTGATGCCAATTAGTTTTTAATTTATTGGTTTCTTTATTTGTTAAGTAATCTCCAGCCTTGAAGGTTACTATTTTATTGTCAATTTTAGCTTGCCCCCGTGCATTTATACATAATGCAATGTGGTCAGGCATTACTAATTCAACTAATGCGTTTTCCGGATCGTTACTAAAGTATAAGGCTACATCTGTATGTTTTGCTTTAAAAGTATTGTAATTACTAATCCAAGTTTGCATATCTGGCTCAGGTAAGGCTTCATACTCTGCATAAATAGTTTCAAAAGTAGAAGTTAATGAGACAAAACCTTTTTCCTTCTCGTTCTGTGATCTTTCAGCAGGTTCGGCATTTTGTTGCATTCTTGCATATTCATAGAATTTCTCTCGCGAAGCATATTCTGGAATTGTGATTTCTTGATCAGAATTGCCGGATGTGTCTTGAATGATATGATCTTGTTGACATGCATAAAGCATGGCGATTGTGAAAAATAATAATAATGATTTTTTCATTTTTTTAAAATTTAGAATTGATTTAAAACATTAAAGACTATTTTTGATTCAATTTATACGAAATATATATTTAAATTAATAGTATGAAAACATTAAACAAGTTTGTTATTAGTATTACCTTGATAATGCTTTGTTGTTGTACTGATTATTTAGGAGATTTCCCTGAGACAGAACAAAAACATGTCGTTAACGCTATGTTATGCGTTGATTCGACTGTAGTTGTTGACTTAACTTTAAGCAATGCGCCTAAAACTTCTAGTTTTACATTTGTGCCGAATGCAACAATGGACATAATAAATGATAAGAACGTAATACCTTTAACGTATGATGAGCAGAAAGGTTACTATAAATCTGATTATAAATTAAAGTCAGCATGTGATTATCAATTAAATATTGAAACATTTGATAAGAAGAAATTATCAGCTAAGGCATATGTGCCGCGAAAAAGCAACTTATCAATTAAACAAACAGAAAACAATTCTTATAGTCTTTTCGAAATAAAATTATGTGATATTGATGAAAAGATTAATGCGATTTATATTTACATGTATGAGTATATAGATTGGACACAATACAAACCTGAATCAAAGCCACATTATCACCCCGCAATACTTTACTGTAAAACACCAACCGTTGATCAATTTAATCGATTTAGAGATGATTTAGGGCCACAGGGTTATATCTATTCCTATGACGCTTTTGTACGGGCACCTGTTGAAGCAGCTCTTAATCAACAGATGATTTTGAAGGTAGCATCAATGCAAGTTGATCGGATATTAATCATCGAGGCAACGGAAGAATGGGATTATTATTATAAAGCTGCGTTTTTGCAAAGATATTTTGATCCGGAAATAAATTTACCCTTTACGTATGAATCGATTAATTTACCTAGTAACATTGATGGAGGCGCTGGCATTTTTGCAGGGACAGCAGTTCATATTTATGATGTAAAAAAAGACTAACTAAAAAATGAAATTCATGAATAAAAATTTGATACTACTGGTATTGTTATGCCTGTCAATTAATAGTTATGCACAAAAAAATATAAAAATATATGGACGGATATTTGATGCCAATACATTTGAACCGATATCATACTGTAATGTGGCCAACCGAAGTAGTGGTGTAGGAACAGTAACGGATCTTTATGGTAATTATACTTTGATGGTCAAAGCTGGAACTATCCAGATACAAGCTTCCTTCGTAGGTTATAAAAAGAAGTTGCTCAAATCAATCAATATTAAAACTGATACATTAATTTATATTTACCTCGAACCAGGTTTGGAGTTACAAGAATATGTTGTTTATAGTGGTAACAATGGTGTTACAAATAATGAGAGAGTAGGACTTTTGCAATTATCATCCCGTGACATTGCTTTTGCTCCCTCAGCGGCTGGAGAAAGTAATTTAATTGCTTCGCTTAAAACTCTACCTGGTGTAAGTGCGGGAAAAGAAGGAGGTACCGAACTTAGTGTAAGAGGTGGTCGTTTTGATCAGAACCTTATATTATTGGATGATGTACCTGTCTATAATATAAATCACTCTTTTGGATTATTAAGTCTATTTAATAGTGCCACAATAAAGAATGTTAATCTTTATAAAGGAGCCATACCAAGCAATTACGGTGGAAGATTATCAAGTGTCGTTGATATTGCAACTAAAGAAGGTAATAATCAACATATGGGGGGTAGCATTAATTTTAGCACTGTCGCTGGTAGTTTTGCTTTAGAAGGGCCACTTGTAAAGAATAAAACATCTTACATGCTAAGTTTTCGCCGGTCAATGCCTGATTTACTTGTTAGAGCAGGCCACAAAATTGCAGACTCAGAAATCTTACCAATTCTTTATTTTATGGATGTAAATGCCAAAGTAAACCATACTTTTAATGATAACAATCAAATATTCTTTAGTTATTATACTGGTCAAGACAAATTAGGTTTGTTGTCAACCGGAGAAGAAAATTATGCTGAGTCAAACCAAGGTTGGGGAAATCATTTATTTAGTATCCGGTGGAATAGCAGATTAAAGAATAAAATGAATTTACACGTAGCTAGTTATTATAGCCGATTTTTTGAATTTTACGAGCAAAAGACAAAAGAGGATAATATTACACAAAAGCAGACAGCTAATTCGCACATGGACGAGTTAGGTGCAAAATGCTCTTTCTCGCATGTTTTATCTCATGCTCTAAACTATAAAGCTGGTATAGAAATGTATTATCGCTCATTTCATCTGCCAGAAGCTACTTATTTCAATGATGGTAGTCAAAATATATACTCACATGCAATTGAACAACAAACAGGCGCAGCGGTTTTTGCAACAGCACAATATACAGTAGATCATTTCGCTATTCGCTTTGGCTTACGTAGTGATGTATTCGCAGCACAAGATGAAACAAAGATTTTTGCACAGCCACGTTTGCAACTTAAATATTATCACAACACCCGGTTAACTTTTAAAGCCGGTATGATGCGGAATATTCAAACATTAATGGCTCTGCGTAAAGCTAATAACGGATTCCCTGGATATACTTATATTCCATTGACTAAACGACTGAAACCTCTTGATGCTTGGCAAGTTTCAGGTGGCGTTCACTATAAGGCTCATCAACACTTGTATTTTGATGTTGAATTCTATTATAAAGAGATGAACAATGTTGCTTTCAATCACCTTAACTCTACCCAAGTATTTCCAATTAACCAATGGGATGAGCATTTAAGACAAGGGCGATCTGATGCTTATGGAATGGATTTTACAGCTGAATTAATTAAGAAAAACTATAACATACGACTCTCATACAGTAATGCTAAATCAACGGCAACAGTTTACAACAATGGTACGCGTATGGTCTATCCAACAGATTATGATATCAGACATGATGTGAATCTGTGTGGCGAAATCAAACTCAGACAGACGGAACTAAAAAAGAAATGGCTTACCTACAACCAAGCTTTTCATAGTGGTGTCCCTTTCACGCTACCTGGTAATATTATAAAGAATGAAGCTCCGCTTTTTAATCAATACAAAACATTTTGGGAGACTAACAACAATTATATATTTGATACACCTAACAACCACAAACTAGAACCTTATCATCGATTGGACATTGCTTACCATAGTGAAAAGAAGAAAAGGAGAGGTTCGCGAATACTTACTTTGGGATTGATAAATGTTTACGGGCATTTAAATACATATATTATTTATCAAGATGGAGGTGATTATAAAAAGTTAACTCTGTTTCCTCCTATGCCGATCATATCATATAAAAGGACGTTTTAAACGTATTCTATGAATTATTGGAAAATATTAACAGAGGTCAGATTTAAGGCTAAAATAAAGCGCCGGATAACGCCAAGTATGTTGGGGCAATGATTTGAAGCACATTTGTTATTAAGTATAGGACGAAATGATATTATATCACTTTATACATACAAGCAGTAATCAAATACAGAGTATGGAATTTAGGTGTTTTCCCATGCGAAAAAAAGGTACAGGTGTCTCAAATTGGCATAAAGTCTAAGAAAGTATGCTATAAAGTTGTGCATATCCGCATCGTGTGCGTGGATGTGAGTAGGCGGCATTCAATTAAATGTTCAATATTCATCTAGAATTATGACACCTAACAGAACGTGAAGATAGTTGTTGTTTAGTGTTTATCAAGAATAAATAGTGTTGATACGTCAAAAATGAAAAGATAAATATTGACTTTGGGAATAAAATGAAATAAATTGTTTTAATTATTAATTTCTAAAAATATAAATAATGCTAAAACGATTACATTTTTCTGTCCCTAAAGTATGCAAAACCTATTCGGTAATTGCTGAAAATGAGTCAATTGCAAAAAAATTTGTCATCGATTTAATCCATGTAGTCGATGCCGAAAATTTGGATCAAAAAGATATTTTGACAACAAATTTTAAAAGTGATAATAATATAGGTTATGAATATGATTTTAGCTCATATTTTTATGACGATACTCAATTATTTGTGACTGGTTTTGTTGGGTATAGCGACTGCCGATTCGGTAACAACTGCGTTTTTGAAGAAGCATTCAAAGAAGGGTTAAGGCAAAGGCAAAATGATTTTGAAAATGAAGATGAAGATGAAATTTTTGAAATCGAAAAAAATGAAATAGACATGCCAAAGTTTGAAAAAGTAGTTCGCGAATGCTACGAGTGTTTAAAAAATAATGTTGCGTATTTTGTTAAACACGTAGGTGAATTCGAGCAAGATGATATATTTGAAAAAATGGTAAATTATAGTAAATCGCATCTTGGCATATATGCTCATGAAATCCGCAGTTCGGAGCGTGAAGATCAATTAGGTGGTGTGTTGCAGATTTATCCACGCGATGATCACCGAGAAGTGTTTGGCTTCGCACTTGTACCAATGCAAATTGATCATAAGTTATTATCAGCATTGTTGCTTCGTGAAGGGTTGATGATAGATGAGTATTTGAACAATGATCGTCAATGGACTGATTTATTAACATATAGATATTGGAGCGACGAGTTTGATAATGAATAATTGAATGATAAAGTGAAACAATATATATGTTAAAGTATAAGATCAAATTAGATTGCAATCGCTACCACTTCTTATAGTTAAACAAAAAAATCCCACTCGTAGTTGAGTGGGATTTTCACATCTTGAACGTTTTTCAAATCAATAGTCATTAGTTCCGTAGAGCACGATTTTATATTCATTGTCATCTTTATCTTTAGCGTGTAATTCAGCTTGTGCCAGATATACACGATCATCTTCATTTTCATCAGATGTTTGTAGAGAATGAAATTCAATTACAATTGTCTCTTTACTGCGTTCTCTAATATTTAATTGTTCTTTATTACAAGTAAATTGAAGAGCATCTGGTCCAATAATGGTTATGTCCTTTAATTCGTTATCCAAAAAATATTTGTTTGACCAATATACAGTATTTGAGCGTTTCTTAGTTGTGTTAACTTGAACAGAACTAAAGTAAATACTTTCAGTATGTGTAAATAATTTGCATTTGACAGTATCCTCATATGTTGGAGGGAGAATTTTTATTGAGGCCACTTCTTTTTGATGAGCCGAGTTACAGTCAACAACCTGCACTTCTAAACCATAATAGCCGTAGTGAATTTTATCCGGAATGGTATGAACTAACAGGTCTTTAATTGTGGCGCTTTTTGTGTCTTCAATTTCTACTGATTTATTACCAGGCCTCCATTTATAACTCCATTTCAATTCATTGTTTTCTTTGTATTGATGAGCCTCTACAGTACGCGGGTATAAATTAAAGTTAATTGCAACGCATGCAGAATCATCTTCAATGTCTAGATCAGCTGTTATCTGTTCATTGAAATGAAAGACTTGATTATACTCTAAATTTTTTATTTTGACTTTAGGTTGTTTATTAACTTTCTTTTCACTTTGCTGATTTCCTTGTTGAGTATCAGGGGTTGGATCATCATCTTTATCACACGAAATGAAAATCGCCGTTAGTAAACTCAATGAAAGCAGTAATTTTAGTTTATTCATGATTTTATTTTTTTATAAAAAGCAAATATAAAAAAAATGCATTATATCCAAATATGGCTGATTGTAATAGATAATCATTAGAACGCAATTAAAACAGTGATATCGTAAAAATTTTGGCAGATGTGTCAGGGTAATTTGATTTGTAAAACGGAATTGCAATGGTGCGTACCGGGTATGTCATGAGAATGACGGTATATGTTATTTAAATAACTGTAAATAAGTAACTATGAATGAGATATAATGCACTAAATCGTATGGTGTGCATGAGAAAATGTGCTTGATAATATTGCTGTATTGCTAATGTATTTAATGTAGTTATGATAAGAAATAAATTTTAACTTTTTTATTTTTCAAGCCTTATTTAGAATTGATCTATGAATTTATTGGCAATTCGCGAAACAAATTTTAATCAAATGCGTAAATAAAATACTTTAATAATTTGTATTTTAGTTATTATAAAAATGCCTTGGACAAAAAAATACTCTTACTCTTATCATTATAATCACTTCCATAATCAACCAAACTGCCTGTATTCATACTTAAAGTCAAATGGAGTAAAAACTTCGCTTATTGATTTAACCGAAGATCAGATTACAAGTGACATTACATATTATGTGCATTTCAAAAACAGAAAATATATTTTTAAAAATGTTTCACATTGGACAATTCATGTATTTGATAATAAAGGATGGTCGTCTTATGAAGCGCGTAAAATGATGTATAGTATACAAACGCAGTTTTTGAGTAAATGTGGAAGTATTAATTGGGAGCGCACTGTCGAATGTTTACAGCTGTTAATTAAACGCCGTAGGTTTTTAAAACAAAATAAGATTGATAATTGGGATGATGCAAGGAAAAAGTATTATGCAAAAATGATTTTGCCCAAATTACAGCTATTTGCTCATAAAAATAAAATGATAAGTTACCGAGATTTGTACGCAGATTTTGATTATCCAGTTACCAAATTAGATTTGGCAATAATTCTTAAATTTATAAGAGAACATTGCTTTACGTATGGTTTTCCAGATTTAGTATGTATAGTTCATAGACCCGATGGGATGCCAACTAAACATTATCAGCAATTTAGTGAGGAGCAACTGCAAAAAATGCAAATGCAAGTCTTTAATCATGATTATATCCATCATCCTATTAAACTGTAGTTTGATTTGCACTTGTATTTTGCTCGACATACATATGCAACAACGCCCCGTAAAAACGGAGCGCCGGTTGAAGTAATCTCTGAAGCCCTGGGGCATCAAGACTTGGAAACTACGAAAGTATATCTTGAAACCTTTGGGCATAAAGAGATTAATAAGTTTAATAAAATGTTGTAAGTGATATTCAAGATGTTAAAACACTTAAAATATTTTTCTACTTTAATTCATATGAATCAGGACTTTCCAAGTAACACTCTGCATCTGATCGCAAAATTATCTTAATTCTTTTCGTTTTTTGATCATTGTGACTAACCCATGCACCTTCTCCTGTTAGCCCTAATACATACACTTTATCCTTTTTCCCGATAATTTCTTGTATTTCGTCTCGTATACTAATAGCGGTTTTTGTTGTGTTTACCATATACGTATTATTTGATACATAACAGCAAAGCTCATAACTTTGAATTTTTTTATGAATAGCTGTTAAGCAGTCACAAGTCGCTAATTGATATGTAATTAGGTATCTATTCATCTTCCAAATTTTGATTTTTGTTTAAAAGCGATAATCCCTCTTCTATATGATTATCAGCTTTTGATTTTAATCTTTGTGATTTATTTTCGACTAATTTTGCCACTTTCTGCAATCCCGGCAGTGTTTTTAATTTATCCACAGCATTAGCTAACTTGACACTCTGTTCTAAAACATCAGTAACTGGATGATCTGCTTTATTATAGTCAGTAATTAATTTTCCCGGATTTTCTGATGTTACATTAATTAAATTAAATAACAATTTAATGCGCAATTCCTCTGATTCGTTACCTTCAATATTATTAATTTGCTGGGAAAGACCCTCATAAGTTTTACTCAATACTTCTTTGTGGGTGTATTCTTCAATTAAACGCTTAGACAAATTGATTTTTTTACTGGTTGAATATGCTACCCACAACGCTGGAATATATAAAGGCATAATTGCTAAAACCACCCTCGGAATTTCCATAATTACCATTTCCAAAGATTTGCCATTCGAAATACTAATACCGCTAAAAACAAAAGTTATAGTCGAAATCAACGATAAAGCTACAATGGCCCTTGTAAACTTCGTTTTTTGTTTTTCCAGTTCCTTAGTTTCAGTTGCACGTTTTGCTTGATACGCGTGACTTAAACCTACTGTTAACGCTTCGGGAAGCAAATTTTCTATTTTATCTTTAAATGCTTTATAGATACTTTCCCATGTATTTATGTGCTTATTTATCTCTTCTTCTTTTTCTTTAAGCAAACTTGCTAGTTCAATATTTTTTTCTGTCGTGATTTTTTTTATATCATCATCCAGTTGCTCAACATTTACAATAGTTTCATTATATGCATTTTTCAGTTCATGCACATAACCAGGATGCTCCTCAATTAATTCATCGTTATCATCATATTCTTTATACCCAAAAACTTTTCTATACAACGAATAAATTAGATTTCGATGTTCTAAGCTTCTTTTATAATTGGTACTAATTTTAGATTCAGTTTCGGTAGAATTAGTTAAAATTTCATTTAAGGTATTTAATTTCTGATCGAGTTCATCTTTATTCTGATATAACTCATCAATTTCTTTTTTTAAATTACGGAAATACTCATGATCTTTTTTTACTCGATTGTTTAATTCAGAAATATTAATTGCTTGATCATTCGACAATTCCAATTGCGATCGCGTATTGTTAGAAACGTCTTTTGTTAATTTAACAGCATTTTCTGCTTCTTTAAGGAGATTTTTGATGTAAATTAAATAATTCGTGATTGAAATTGTTTGTTCTTTTGCCTTATTTTTATATTGAACAGCCATTTTAGCGCTTCCTTTTGCTTCTTTTTCCGCATCAGCACTTTTTTGCTTAACATCTTTTTCAAGCTGCGTAATTCTTTTCCACATTTTTTTCCTCTCACTTTCGAGGTATGTAATTTGATTCATCGTCTTCAATTAGCTTTTAGTTGTGAGAATTTCTATATCGGACTTAAAAAATTATAATTACTATTTATACATTTATTAACAAGTTAAACCAGCGCTGTAAGATTCCTATTTTATCTATGAGTATCAATCACTTGAGTTCTAAATACCAGATACACTGCGTGCATAATGTTTATAATATAATGCACATGCCAAAAATATAATAAAATAAATAAAATAATATAATTTGGCATTGATATTTATAAATAAATAACAGTAGTGGAATAAGAGAGCGTACATAATAATAGCTTGTACTGTCGTAGGTATTGTAAATAAGATATAGATATTCAGTAATTTAAGATATTTACATAATACAAAATAAAAGACTAAAAACTATGAGCTTTTTGCATGAAGCGATATGTTCAAAAAATTAGAATAATTGATTAATTTGATTTAGCTCAGTTCGAATTGAGTTCGATTTTTGTTTATTTGAATTCCAGGGAAATCGCCTTTAACCCTTTAATAGTTTAGTTCTATATTCATCGTTAAGTGCAGCTTTGGTCATTTTTCTTGGCTTAGATGCTTTTATGGAGTTATCTTTTTCCAAGATTGCTAAAGCCACTTTATTGATAATGTTAAAATTTATAGCAGAATAATCCTTCTTTTTCAAAGAGCTGTCTTCCTTGAATATCACATCCAATGACCAATGCAAATTATTCTCGACTGCCCAATGTTGTCTGACTATTTCGTTTAGTCTTTTTGCATCTGCGTGTAGAGAGGATATATAGTATCGTACATCATTAGTGGTTTTGCCCGTTTTCTTAAAGTACCGTTCTGATTGTACCCTGACCACAGATTGAAGCTTTGCCCAAGGAGCAGTGTCGTCCATAAATGTTAAATCGTCAATCGCCTGACATATTCTGGTTTCAACCCTGCCATGACCAATGTCTACAGATTCATGTGTATTGACTGACTTGTGTATCGTAAACATCTTTTTTACCTGTTCAAATAATTCTTTCTGGTTGCCCTTTACAGCCAATACATAATCGGCCTCTGAATTTATAATATCCTTGGATATATCAGCTTGGCACCCCATGGCATCAATAGTTACCACACAGCCTTTTATGGTTAATAGCTCCAGCAACTTAGGAATAGCTGTGATTTCGTTACTTTTTGTATCAACAACCTTCTGTCTAAGACAAACCCTGTTGTCAGATGCATACGCAGAAACTATATGAACCGCTGATTTGGGGCGGCTAGAGTCAGCCGAACCACAAATTGATTTTCCATCGATTGCGATAACCTCTCCTTCAGTTAATTCTGAAACTTGGTTTACCCAATCAGCAAAGCACTGACTAAACATATCCGGATCGAGGCGTTTAAATAGCTTTCCCAAAACATCGTGAGATGGTACCCCTTCTTTGTAAGGATAAAATTGCCTAAGCCAATCTAATTTGTTTTCTCCGAAAGTTTGTATCGTTGTCCAATCTTTGAAACCAGACAATACAGCACTGATAGTCAGCAAAAGAATTTCTTGTAATGGATAGTGGTAATTACCTTTTATAGTTCTTCGTGGATCTTCCAAGGTTGAAAATGAAGTTTCAAAAGATGTTTTTTGTTCACTTGTGGTTTGCGCTTTAAAATTTGGCATTTTTTTTACGCTTAGCCATTGCTACAACTCTAAGATAGCTAAACTATCTCTTCATTTAAAACTTATTCTCTTTTAAAAGCAATTTCCCTGATTTGAATTCTTGTTTGTTTATATATGACAGCTAATAGTTATATATTTGAACAAATAAATCAGTAAATAAAATAGAATAATTAATTGGAATGAAATATAACACTATTCTCAATAGTCAGCAATTTAAATGTCAAATAAGTGAACATCTAACCTATTTATTAAAGCGTACAAAATCTGCTGATAATGAAGCTAGTGTAGCGTTTGCTTTTGAATCAGAGATATTTGCGCTTGTTAGAAATTTATTTTCTATTGATCTTAACTTTAAAAAAGAGGTAAATAATAAAACTTTGAGGCATAGATTTAAAGGAAGAATGGATGCTATATGTAATAATTTATTGATTGAATATAAACATCAATCAAGATTATCAACCAAAAAAAATAAATTAGCGGCGGAAAAACAGTTGGTTAATTATATTGAGCAATTGTATAGTGAAGATGGTACAGAATATTTTGGTGTTTTAACTGACGGTATACAAATAAAATATTTGTATTATCAAAACAGTAATTTACACATTTCACCATTTAAAAATATTGATCAAAGTGATTTAGATAGATTAGTGCGATCTTTGATTGATGTAGAAAACAAAAAGTTCGTGCCGCAAAACATTGTAAAGGATTTTAAATTAGAAGCACCAAATCAAGTTACAAAAAGACTAGCGTCATATTTGTATGATAGTTTAGTTAATCAAAATTCAATAAAAGCATCGATGCTTTTTCAAGAATGGAAAGTTTTGTTTCATTTGTCTGAAAATGATAGAGGTCAAAATAAAGATATTATAAAACGGAGAAAAGCATTAAATTCAATTTTTTCAATTTCAATAAATGATAACCAAAATGATTATAAAGCTTTATTTGCTTTGCAAACAACATATGCAATAATTGTAAAATTAATTGCATGCAAAGTAGTAACAAAAATTGAGTTTAATAAAGATATAGAATATTTTTCGGATTTAACTGCATTGGAGTCGGAAACATTAAGAAACTTATTAGAATATATTGAAGATGGTTATGTTTTTCAAACTGGTGGTGTTCGTAACCTTTTAGAAGGCGATTTTTTTTCATGGTATTGCTGTGAAGACATCTGGACTGAAAGGCAGTCTAATATTATATTGGAATTGATTAATATTTTGCAGAACTACACGCATAACTATTATATTCATGGTTATAATACAATCGATATATTTATTGATTTGTACATGGAAATAATGCCGCGAGAAGTTCGTCATAGTTTAGGAGAATATTTCACACCAGCATGGCTCGCCGATCAGGTTGTAAAAAATGGTATAAGTAAAATAAAAACCAAAGAATTTAATATCGTTGATCCTTGTTGTGGAAGTGGCGTTTTTTTAATGGCAATTCTGAAGAATATTGTCAACTTTAATGATGTGTTTTCGTTGAATGATGTTGATAGAAAAAAAATATTAAATGGAATATTACAAAGAGTAAAAGGTATCGATATAAATCCATTGTCTGTATTAACAGCAAAGGTTAGTTTTTATTTGTCAATTAAACCATTAATCAAAGGTGATGATATAGAAATACCTGTTTATTTAGGAGATAGTGCAAATATTCCAGTAAAAGTAATGTTAGATAATATTTTGTGCTATCAGTACGACATTTTAACAAAACAAGAGACAATCAATGTGATTCTGCCTTGCGATTTCGTTGAAAATGAAAATTTTTTTTATGCAATGAGTCAGTTACAAGCGCTAATTAAAACAGAAGAAGATTCATTTGTTGTGGATCAATTTATTAGTTATATGCCAAAGTATAAAAATAATCAATCAGTTATTAACGTATTGAAAACTTTAGCTAATCAACTCATAAATTTACATAAAAATAAATGGGATGGAATTTGGATAAGAATAGTTGCAAATTTTATGCTTGTAGCACGTATTAAAAATATTGACATAATTGTTGGTAATCCACCTTGGGTAAAATGGGAATTTCTTCCGCAAGAATATGCAAAAAAAATAAAAACTTTATGTATTGATCGTCATCTTTTTTCTAATCAAAAATACTTAGGGGCGATTAATTTAAATATTTGCGCATTGATAGCAAATGTAACAGCATCTACTTGGTTAAACGATGATGGTGTTCTCGCTTTTTTAATGCCAAAAACAATGTTAACCCAAGATTCATATTCAGGTTTTCGTAATTTTTATACAAAACCAGATCGCAGTCAAAAAATGTTTTTAGAGTATCTTGATGATTGGACCAAAGCTGGTCATCCATTTATTGATACCACAGAAAAATTTATGACTTATTATTACAGCAAAAAGAAAATTGATTATTTTAAGGATGGAGTGCCAGTAAGAGAATATAAAAAAAAAATTAAGAAGTCAATTGTCACTATCAACAGTAAGCAAACATTTGATGAAGTAGTTGATAATTTCGAAATTACTGAAAAAGCGAAAGCATTTCAATTTGATAAAAAACGAACTGGATTTACGATATTAAATGAGGAATATTTAAATGATAAAAATAATTTTGCATTAATAATTGGTGAATGTGCATATAAAGCAAGAAGTGGAGTAGAGTTTACTCCTGCAGAAATATATTTTATTACCCCAAAAGATTCTATAGCAAATTCATCAAGCTATTTGTTTGTACCTACTTCGTTAAATCATGTGAGACACCGGAGTCTTGATAAATTACCGTTTCAAATAGAAACAAAATATGTAAGACCAGTTATTAAAGCTCCTAATATACGACCGTTTAAAATAGTTGAGAGTGATAATTATTGTATTTATCCATATGAATGGAATGAAATAGTTTCAGTTGCTCCCGAACAATTGATAAAAAAGAGTGAGAAGTTATTTAATTATTTATCAAGGAATAAAAAGGTAATTGAAGCTCAATCAAAAAAAAGCATTCAAATATTAAAAGGTAAAGCATATTATTCTTTGTCAAAAATTGGTTTTTATACTTATGCGCCATTTAAAGTGACTTTTAGAGATAATACTATATTAAATGCTGCTGTTGTTAAAAATATTGTAACGCCTTGGAATACTTTAGTCGAACCTATATGTGCAAAACATAGTGCTTATATTAGTCAAGATAAATCAGGTAGATTGATAAGTGAGGATGAGGCGTATTTTATATGCGCTATTCTTAATTCACCAATAGTAAAAAAATATTTTAAGTTTACTTTTAGTGAAAGGGCTTATACTATTAATTTTAATATTAAAATTCCACTTTATGACAATACCTGTAAAGTCCACTCGAAATTGGTGAAAATTGCAAAAAAAGCCGAAATGGGAGGTGTGACAAATCAAATAAATAGAAGTTTAGATGAAAATTATCTCGCTTTGTGTAAAAATATTCGGTGATATAGTTAAATAACAGGGCAAAATGAAACTAAATATATTATAACAAAATCTATGAGACCTAAATGTGATCAAACTAGCAATTTGGTGTGTTTACATAATAGAAGGTATGAGACAAACGAAGAGCCGCTTTTAGATAGTGGATGTTGATTTTTTGATTTAATTCCTAAATACGTACTTTTTTATTATACTTTAGTTATTAAATTTTTTATTTACTTAGTGAATTCAATAAGTCATCAATTAATATTTGATCACTTATATATCATGTTTATTAATTTATAATAGTATGGAAATTAAATCATTGAATGGGATAGATTTTGATATCGTCTTTGACGCATTTGCACAGGCTTTTGCTGATTATGAAATACAACAAAGTAAAATATCACTTCAAGCGATGTTAAAAAGGCGTGGTTTTAATGCAGATTTATCATTCGCTGCATTTGAAGGAAATAAAATAGTTGCTTTTACTCTCAACGGAATTGGCAAGTTTAATGGGATAAATACAGCCTATGATACCGGTACAGGAACTTTAAAAGAATATCGAGGAAAAGGTTTAGCAACAAAAATTTTCGAATATTCTTTGCCATACCTTAAAAAGGCTGGCATTGAGCAATATTTATTGGAAGTGTTACAATATAACACCAAGGCTATTTCGGTTTATAAAAATCTTGGCTTTGAAGTAACACGTGAATTTGACTATTTTATATTATCAAATCAAGATTACAAAAGCAACATGAAAGTGTCTGATTTTAATTGTAGTATTAAACAAGTAAATCTTGAAGATTTAAATTTTGTATCAGAGTTTTGGGATTTTAACCCATCATGGCAAAATAGTTTTGAGTCAATAAAAAGGTCAAAAGCAGATTTTGTGATTTTATCAGCATATATTGATACTGAAATTGTTGGATATTGTGTGTTTGAACCAATATCTGGAGATGTTACACAAATAGCAGTTGATAAAGAAAATAGAAGAAAAGGTGTGGCTACTGCATTGTTGAATGAAGCAATAAAATTAAATAAAAAAGATAAATTTAAATTTGTCAATATAGAAACAACTTGTCATTCATTCATTGGATTTTTAGAGGCACAGAATAATTACGTTAAAGGTGCTCAATATGAAATGATCAAATTGATTAACTCTTAATTTTTCAATATAACGTTGAAAAGGAATATTGTCATAAAATCAAAAGCAAAAGCCCTGCAAATGCAGGGCTTTTATTATTTCTCAATTTTTGCTCCTTTTGTGTAAGGTTGTACTGAAGTAGGAGCTATCCAAACCATTTTTGGCGTCGGGTTGTCCTTGGGTCCCGTCCAACGGACTGCATAATGTCCTGATCGCATATGTCCACCAATGGTAATTTTACCGGCCCAGGTCTTATCAATTACTGTAAATTTAACACCTGTTCGATTTAGATGTTTATCACCATCTCGATCTTTATATCGTTTCCGGAATTTAGCCGTAATGTCTATCGTTTCCACTTCGGCAAATACCATGTATAAAACCACTTTTAATAAAGAGTTAATTATTTCTTTGCTTTTTTCTGTGTTTATCCAAGTGCGATATTTGCTTCTTTTTTCATGATTAACACTGAAAGCGCTCAAATCGTAAGGATTTTTGCTGTTAATCACTACTGCACCAATTTCTTTCTTTGTAATCATCAGAAATATAATATACTCACTAAATAAAGCGGCTCCTGTATATTCTTTTGTAATTCCATTACGCCAGAGCCCATGTTCATCGATTAATTTTTCAGGATTGATTTTTTCAGCAAGAGCAACAACTGATTTACTGATAACATAGTAATTTAGTTTATTTGTATCATATTTATTTTGCACTTGCCGACAAGTCGTTTCGATTGTTAAATCAAAGTTCATTTGATTTTTTTCAATATCATTTAAATAGCTTATTACGTCTTTGTTTTTAACAGCTATTTGGTTGGCAATTAATTCTGGTGCTCTGTTTGCCAATAAATGAAAAAGCCAATGATCTTCAGATATAATCATTTAACAATTATTTATTAGAACGTGTTTTATCTATTTTATCTAAAATTTCTTTTAAACTTTTATTTCTTTCTTGTTGCGCTTTTTTTCGCGTTTTGTCATTAACAGAATATTGAATGGGTCTTTTTTTTTGTACGCTGTCCATAAGTTTATATTTACATTTTAATTGTCTTAGAAGTTGTTTGTAAAAGTTTATTTGTTTGTCATCAATTGTAATTTGAATAATGGCCATTTCAAGTCAATAGTTAAAGTAGTCAATAATCGACAAAGGTAACAATCATTTTTTTATAAAAAATCGTATAGTGCAACCCTTTAAAGTGTTGGCTCGTAAACAAAGTGTTTAATTTAAGATTAAGCACATTGTTTAATCTCTTATAAGTTCTTGCAAATGATAAAGAAATTAGTGATTTGTGTTATTATTTTGATTCACATTGATTATGTATTAGCCTCGAATAAAAATAAAATAGAAGGTGTTTATACCTATTTTTATGTTCCCAAAAAAAAAGATTATGAGAGTGGTGGCACCTATCATGATGTTAAGGATGCAAAATATTCATTAAGCATCAGTAAGGATAATAAACATTTTAATTTAATCATGAGGTTGGATGTAACAAAAGATAAAAAGTATACCCAATGGTATATTCATTTAAATTTAATAATGGTGCCGCATAAAAAGACATTTCAATTAATTAATTCAAAAACACAAGAATTGATTGGATTTGTGAAAGGCAATAAATTTTATTACATCACAAATGGATATAAAAATAAATTAATATTAAACAAGATAAAGACAGATTGAAACATTGTGCTACAAAATTCGTAACAAATCATAAATTAACTTGAATTAATAATATTTCAGCTATGAACAGAACTTATCTCATTATTCTTTTTTTAGCAATATCAACTTTTTTATCTGCTCAAGTCGATAAAGAATTTTGGTTTGTAGCAAGTGACATTACTCATGCACATGGCGATTCACCTATTATTTTTAGAGTAACTGCATTAGACAAAGATGCCACAGTTAATTTAAAGATGTTTGCTAATGGTAAATCGAAAACGATACACGTTGCAGCAAATACTCAAGAGTACATAGAAATTAAGAATAAAAATGCTGTAGAAAATAAACCAGCAAATTCGATCAACAATAAAGGAGTACATATTACTTCAGATGAAAATATTACGGTATACTATGAAGTTGCCAATAGGGTTAATCCAGACAAATATACATTAAAAGGTAATAACGCGTTGGGAACTGAATTTTATTTACCTGGGCAGAATTTGTATAGTAATTACCCTTTGTCAGTCATAGGAGATGAAAAAGCTGATATCGTGGCAACAGAAGATAATACTGAAATTACAATTGTTCCGACAATTGATATAATTGGACATGATGCTGGAGAATCATTTACGATTGTTTTAAACAAAGGACAAACTTACTGTTTGGAATCAAGAGATACATATCCAGAGACAACAATTGCTGGTACCCATATTCGTTCTAACAAACCTATAGCTATAACAGTTAGTGATGATAGTATCAGAGAAAGTTATAATGCGCATTCATATGATTTGATTGGAGATCAAATTGTGCCTGTGGATGTTTTAGGAAGTGAATATGTTGCAGGAAGAACAAGTAATACACCTCAGTCAATTGAAAAAATATTTGTGACAGCAATAAAGGATGATACACATATTTATATAGGTAATAATGCAAATACCATGTGTATATTAGATAAAGGTGAGACTAAGGATTTCGATATTGATTATGATGGTATATATATTAAATCCAATCATGTATTCTATGCATACCAGGTCACAGGTATAAAAAATAAGACAGGTAATGAAATGGGTAGTGCTTTATTGCCTAATGCTAATTGTACGGGTTCTAAAAGCGTGGCGTTCACGAGGACCATGGATAAAAGATTGTTCGCGCAAATTTGCACACAGAAAAGGAATAGACATGCATTTTCATTAGTAAGCTATAATGGAGCTGATAAAAATTATTTGTTGAATAACATTAAATGGCAAGAAATTCCCGGAACTAAATCTGCAAATAAACCTGATGCCACATGGTATACAGCATGTGTGCAGCTAGGTTGGACGCCAGATCCAGACGATCCTGATAAAGAACTAGGAATACAATCTGGTGAAACTTATACTATTGTTAATTCTAAGGGTTTGTTTCATTTTAGCATATTAGATGAGAATTTCGGCAGTATGAGTTATGGTTATTTTTCGAGTTATCGAAATGCAGCTATTAAAGGACTTGACCAAGCTTGTTATGGCAATACAATTACTTTAGGTGTTACATATCCTGTTGATAAATATCAATGGTTTGCTGGTAAGAGTGGAAATAAAATAATCGGTACTGGTAGTACAATCAATGTTAATCAAACTGATAAGTATTGGGTGAAAACTGAGAATTATGATGAAGGATGTACTCAAACTGATACAATACATGTAAATTTCATTGAGCCTAAAATTGATTTAGGTCCGGACATTACATTATGTCCTTATGAGACTGTTCATATCGTTGCAAAAGATGGTTATCAGAAATATGAGTGGGAGAATGGCAGCAATGGCAGAATTAGAAATGCGATTTTACAGCCAAATGATAATTTTGATTGGTTATTAAAGATTACAGATTCTCAAGGTTGTTCTAACACGGATACAATTAACATTAAAGCTTCTCCTTTAATTGATTTACAAATAGACTCTAAAAAAGATTACTGTAAAGGTGAAAAAATAATGTGTCCTATCAAGATGGATCATTATAAATGGATTATTAATGGAATTACTCAATTTGGCCATGATAAAAATTGGATTGAAGTTAATGAGTCAGGCAAGTATGAATTAATTGCATGGAATGAAGGAGATTGTGAAAATAGTGTTGTTAGAAATGTTGTTATGCATGATCTACCAAACATACATTTAAATGATGTAATTGAATGTCCTCTAGAAAACGCATCTGAAATTTTCGATGGCGGTAATTTTATTTCGTATTTATGGCATGATGGTTCGACTGATCGTTATTTCAAGGCAACGGAGCCTGGGCAAATCAGTGTTAAAGTTGTTGATAAATATGGTTGTAAAAATGATGCAACAGCAAATTATAGATGGTATCCTAAAAATAAACTTGATGCTAGTCATGAAATGGTTGATGTTAGTCTTTGTCAAAATACAGATCACATTTTGAAAGTTGATCAAGGTTATAATAATTATAGATGGTATAAGGATGGCCATCTATTGAATAATTATAATAACGCTATTCAATTACCTATTACTAATGGGCAAGCTAATGACCAAGGACATTATAAAGTGACGGCAATAGATAATAATAATTGTCCAATTGAATGTGACATGCAATTAACAATTAAACCGACTATTGAAATCACATTAGGTAAAGATCGAAACATTTGTGAAGGTGAAAAAATAAAAATTGAAACAGGTCATAATGATTTCATTAGTTATGAGTGGTTGCATAAAGATTTAGTGACTAATAAGATTACACCAATTGCGTCGGGTAAAAATTATATTTACGCGGAAAAACCGGGTGAATACACCCTCAATGCTGTATTAAATAATCAATGTGGTGCTGATGCTCATGTTTTAGTATCTGTTAATGCAAAACCAGAATTATCTATCACTGATAATTTTTCAATTTGTCCGAAAAATACATTAATGCATACTCTAAAGGTTGAAGAATGTAAATACTCAAATAATCATTCTGTCAATATTAAAAAATATAAATGGAGTACAAATCAATCAAGTTCATCAATTAAAATCAATAAACCGGATACTTATGAATTAATCATTGAAGATGCTAATGGGTGTTTAGATACTGGTAAAGTAGTAGTCTCTGAATTTCCTCAGACTATATTAGAATTAGGAAAAGATCCTGAGATATGTGATAAGCAAATACATGTTTTTGATATTCCGAGTGAATTAGTTGGCAAATATAATTCATATCAATGGGTAAAAGACAAAACGCAATATCCCTTAAATACAGCGGTAAATGCAACAGATGCCGGTAAATATATTTTAAATGTAAAAGATATTAATAATTGTCCTTTAGCTGATACTATCAACTTAATCGTAAATCCTTTGCCTAAAGTTGCTTTGTTGGGAGATCATGAAGCTTGTCAGGGACAGGAAATTAAAATAGTGCCAAATAAAGCGTTTAAAAAATATGCATGGAACGATGATCAGTCAGATAATAAACCAGAAAAGATTATAAAAACAAGTGGAGAACAAAAATTGACAGTTTGGAATGAAAAAAATTGTTCTTCAAGTGTAAAACAAAATTACACCTTTCATAAAGTACAAAAACCGAATTTAGGGAATGACAAAGCTGTTTGTGCCGGTAATAAAGTATTATTATCAGTGCCTTCTTCTTACAATAATATCAAATGGAATACTGGAGCTACTACAAATCAAATTGAGGTGGAGAAGGGAACTTACATCTTGCAAGCTTTAGATATCAATAATTGTCCGGTCACGGATACGATCAAGGTTTCTTGGTATCCAATACCCGAAGTTGATTTAGGCAAAGACACAATTATATGCCCAATAAATGAAGTTACATTGTCGATTAAAGATATTTATGCAAGTCAATTATGGCATAATGGGGAAACAGATTTATCAATTATTGCTGATGTTGATAAGTTAAACAGAATTGATGTGATTGACAACAATGGTTGTCACGGGTGGGATACAAAAATGGTCACAGAATTGCCTCTGCCAGAAATTGAAATTATTGATGATCAACAAGCATGTAGTGTTGACACGATTGTCTTGGACGCAGGTGAAGGATTCAATAGTTATAAATGGTTACCTACAAATACTATTGATCAATTTTTGAAAGTTGTTACATCCGGGGAATATATCGTTGAAGTAAATGATGGTTGTTTTATTTTAAGAGATACAGCAACTATCGAATATTATCCGACACCGGTCATAGCACAGCTTGATACTTCAGTTGTTGGAATAGTGCGTGTTTTAGCTGATGGAGGTACTAAGCCTTATAAGTATAGGTTGAACGATGACGATTGGCAATCTGAAGGAATTTTTAATATTAGTAAGAATGGAAAATACATACTAACATGTGAAGATCAAAATGGTTGCTATGTAGATAGTGAATTTGCATTGAAATACCATATTGAAATAGATATTCCTAAATTTCTAACCCCAAATGAAGACGGAATAAATGATCGATTTGAAATAAAAGGATTGGAAAAATATCCAGGTAGTATCATACGAATTTATGACCGATATGGGAAAAAAATTACCGAATATAAAGTTGGACAACCAGCGTGGGATGGCAAATATTTAGGCAAAGCTGTTAGAAGTGATGACTATTGGTATGTGATTGAGGTGATGCCTTTCAAGACAAAGTATAAAGGGAATGTGACTTTAAAGAGATAAAATGTATAAAGCAACATTATTTTTACTCATTTTGTTCATGTCATTTAATATTAATGGGCAGAATGAGTTTGTTCATAAATTGTATCGATATCAATCATCGTTGTTAAATCCAGCAACTGTAGGAGCAAATAGAGAATATTTGAAATTTCATGGGTATGTGTATAAACAATGGATAGGAACCCCTAATAGCCCTACAACGCAAATTTTAAGTGGCGAATTCTCTTTATATCCGAATTTAGGATTAGGTACTTATATTTTTAATGATAAAAATGGTAATTACAAAAGGGTGGGAGTGCAGCAAAGCTGTAGTTATGAAATAATGTTGCATAAAAGTAAAAGACATGTTTGTACATTAGCTTTTGGTTTATCTTTAAATGTTGAACAACATTCTATTAACACTGATTTTTTAAATAATGAACAAATTTTAGATCCGGTATTTAATAACAATGATATTAACGGTGTTGGATTTAATTCTAATACAGGTTTATTGCTTCGTTATGATGAACATTATATAGGTTTTAGCGCATTAAATCTTTTGCCACAAACTAATAAATTATATCGAACTGATGATGAACCACCATTAACAATCAATTTTAATTTTTTGATCGGTACTTCATATAAACTTAAAGATCGTGATGTATATTTTGAGCCTTTTTTTCGATTTCATGCAATAGATAAGAAAAATAAGCAGATCGATGTGAATTTTAAACATTATTGGTATCCACCAAGTGACTTTGCTTTTTGGTGGTTAGCTAGTTATCGTCACAGCGCTGATAATAATTTTGGTAAAATGTTAGGGTTATCAATCACTCCTGGTGTAATTTATAAAAATCTATCAGTAGGGATCGAATATCAATTAGGATTAACAAAGGCTCAGGTTGATTACGGTTCCTATTATCAACTGGTCATTAGTTATGGCATCAAAGTTAAAAAGCCACATAAGAGAATTCCTTGTAGTATCATGAGGCGAAATAAACGACATAGATTATATAAATATTTGGCTTATTGATGAAATTATATTGTTTGATATTGATGTTGATCATGTGGTGCATGAATAGTGTTGCGCAAAATGTTGTGACTGCCAATAACGATATTATTCAAATGCATGAGAATGATATTGTAAAAGCAAATGTCATAGTTAATGATTATGGATTGACAAATGGTATATCCAAATTAAAAATTGTACGATTACCAAAACATGGTACAGCAAAGGTATTAAGTGATTATTCAGTCGAATACACGCCAGATAAAATGTATTACGGGAGTGATTCTTTCATTTATGAAATTTGCAATAAAAAAGGAGCCTGTGATCAGGCCGTTGTTAATATTACCATTGCAAACGTCAATGCATTACCTATAGCAAAAAATGATACGGTAACTATATATCACAATCAGAGAACATATGTAAGCGTGTTAAGTAATGATGAAAATTTAGTTGATCTACCATTAAGTCTTAGAATTAAAGACGATATAAAAAATGGATATTGTAACATCAATTCTCAACTTGAATTATTTGCTGAATTTGAAAGAATATATTTTGGATTAGATAGTTGCTCTTATGAAGTGATTGATAGCGATGGAGATAGAAGCGAAGCAAAAGTGATTTTTAATGTGCAGCCAAGTGAAGCCGCTAATTTTTATTTGCCCGAAGCATTTAGTCCAAACAATGATAATATTAATGATACTTTTTATGTTCCTGAATTCGAATTAATAGAAGGGATTAAAATCGAAATATATAATGTAAATGGAGGTTTAATTTATAAACATCAAAATTATTCAAATGATTGGGGTGGAATCGCAAATATGGGAGTTATGAAGGGTAAAAAAGTTAAACCAGGCACGTATTTCTATTTTTTCAATTTACCTGGAAATAAGGAGAGAATTAGTGGATTTATTTATTTGAGTTATTGAATAGTATGAATCGGATATTAATCTGTGTATTCATTATTATTTGTCCTTTTTGCTTTGTCAATAGTCAAGAAGCTTTATCTTTTTCGCAATACAATAATAATAAGTTGTTCATCAATCCGGCGTATGCAGGTGTCAGAAATGCGATTTCATATAATTTAGCTGTTAGAAAATTGTGGCTACAAACGAAAAAATCTCCAACATCATATGGGTTTGGTGTTAGTTCTCCTATAAACAAAACCATGTTTTCTTTAGGAAGTGTCATACGATACAATAACATAGGACCAATGAATTACTATGACATTAAGGGTATATATGCTTATTTAGTTAGAGTTAATCCGCAAACTTTGTTATCTCTTGGTGTTTCTGCTGGTATAGGTGGTTATAATCTAAATACGATGGATTTGCGAAAAATAAAAAAAGATGATCCGCAATTCGCGTATGACATAAAGAATCAAATTACGCCTAATTTTGGATTAGGAATCTATTTATATAAAGAACGTGGTTATTTGTCAATTAGCTGTGCAAATATTTGGCCTAATAAGTTTGATCATGGAGTACAGTCTGATGGCGCAAATTTTTCAGCTCCGGACATATATTGTGGAACTTCTTATGCTTTTCCTGTGATGGAAAATGTCCATGTAAAACCAACTATATTTTATAAATTAAGCATTGGCGGTTTTAGTTCTTTAGATATTGGATTAGATTTTGTATACAATGATTTAATAATGATTGGAGTCAGTAATCGTTTAAATGAACATTGGTGCTTTATGTTCCACTATCAACCGGTTAAAAATATAGGGTTTTGCTATAGTTATGAAATTCCGATGTTTTCATATTTGGGAAATCCTGGAGGCCATGAAATTTCAATAGTATTTGATATAGATAAATATTATAGAAAGACAAGAAAAAGACGATTTTATAAAAAACGTGATAAATCTGTCAAAAATCTTCGCAGTATTAGATATTTTTAGTTAAGACAGTTGGATTGTATATAAAAATTATTATATTTGTAATCATTATTAATGTTGATTTACCGTCCAACATTTTGATAGTTACTTCAAAAAGCCCCCTCAACTCTCCATGGGGCTTTTTTCTTTTTCAGATTGCTTTATCCTGATTGCACGAACTTTTGCTGCATCAACTTGATATTTTTCTGGTTTTAAATGACTTAATTCATCAGCATAATAATCATATTTTGAGCAATTGAAAAGATATGGTATTGATGGGTGAAATATTTCTTTGCCATTTTTATCATTTACACTTCCATCTTTTTGCTCGAAAAAATTATTTTTTTCTAATGTTTTGATTAAATCATAGAAATCAATCAGATTTTTAACTGTGGTTATGTATTCATACCCATAAGTTGTCGAATCTGCACTTTTATATTTCGAACGATGAGCTTTAAAAATTCCAAACATTGTTTTAAAATTAAATAATTAATGTTATAAAATATTTTAGTGTATACGTAGAGTATTTTTAAAAGATGCTCTTTATTTATATATATCGAATAAAAATATATAAGATTGTTAAAATGAATTTTTATTCATATACATTTTTAAGTACCTATGGCGTTTAAAATACATGTTGATTATTTACGGGACTATTGTTCGAATGATTTAGTAGATTGAAAATAGATAGTATCAGAGTGTAAATAATCATATAAAAATTGATTAATTTTTGTGAATTTGATTTATATATTTGATGATAATAATATCATCGTTATTAATATGTAATCGTTGTTAAATATTTTAAAAAAAAGTAAAATGAAAAGTACATTAGGAATTTTGATCTTCATGATTGGTTTGTCATTAAATGCTCAAATTGTTTTAAATAAGGATCATGTTAAGATTTACGCTAAAGAAAACCAGCAA
>Ga0126339_10000011_pt1 | contig 57829 bp, 23 predicted proteins | sample OrbTmetagenome_2_FD_92532 | JGI IMG/M metagenome (GOLD analysis project Ga0126339, IMG submission 92532) | Coral microbial communities from Petempiche,Puerto Morelos, Mexico - Orbicella T R C metagenome | ecosystem: Host-associated > Invertebrates > Cnidaria > Coral | place: Petempiche,Puerto...
TAGCAGCGCTTCGTCCTCGCACCTTATTTCGGTCATTTGATTACACGAAAAACCGCACTTTGACCGCGCTTTCAAATTTTCGCAAATTTCTGAAAAATAAAAATTCGCTGAAACCTTATAATAGGATTTTTAGAATAAGGTCACCTAAGGGTATCTTTGGGCAAAATATGAGCGATTTGCCAAATGGGTCGTTGACCGGCGTTTCTCGATCCTAACAGTCAGCCATTCTTAATAAGCTGTGGACTACTCTAGTGGTTATTTATAGCTGGCTCAAAATACTTGCTGGATGCGGAACACTGTTGTCAGTTGTTGTTGCAATCTTCTTTCTCGTTCGCCCCCTAAGTCGTAGCCGTCAAGTCCTTGCGCTGATGTCAGAGTGGTCTGTAATGTTATTTATTTTTTACGTACTTCAGGTCACCGGATCTCTTTGTCACCATAGTCATCCCAGTTAGCGCTGTGGTTGGTAACCGCTTTAGAGTATTCGTCTTTAAGTGGTGAGTTTTCTTCATTTTCTTAATTTTAGTTTCGATGGTAGTTTTGCGCATTGGAGTTCTCTTAAGCCTGGTTCTCATATCCCGCCGACCTATCCGCAACTGACAACGTTCGGCGATCTGTCCCAGTGGGTCCCCGGTGCATCTGCGATGGATCGCCGACGTACTCAAATTTGCACGAAATGCAAATCGAATTGCGCAAGTTTCAACCATTTTATCCCTAAATATGAATCGAATCGTCTTACTGGAGTACGTTGCGTCCGCAGATGATGTTCACATAAAATATTTTCATCGCCGACAACCGCCGACAACCGTCGGCCTGCCTGCGAAGTTGAACTCAGCTCAACTTCGTAGGCAAGCCGGCGGTCAATGCCTGGGATAGAATATGATTCGGCGATAAATGTTCACATATGCCGTAACGGTGTCCCAGGCCGTGCCGGCGGCTATGACAGATGATCGATTACGCAAAGGCAGACCTGGATTTCTTGCGGTTGGTTTTCCACTTCTCCACTACATAATAAAAGTTCTTTCAGTGTTTGTGTGTTTTAGGTTTACATTTCCGCTTATTTCCCTTTGCTCTTTGATAAAAAGACCTTTTCACGGTTTCTAACGCCATCTTGCTTGGGGGCCAAACACACCAAAAAGTTGAGGATATGTGTGGGAAAAGTTAAAAGTTTGATGTCCAATAATTTGAGAGTGAATGATTTTCTGAGTATTTGATAAATTACAAGGAAAAGATACCTAACAGAAGGCTTCTTTGGTCAACGTTGAAGAACATAGATTTGCTGTGAGGCGAGGAATTGCACTTTTTAATGTTTTATACAAATGTCTCTAAATTTTCCCGAGAATCGCGATTCGGATTCGCGGACAAACGTATGAAAAAATGGAAACCTTAATTGAAGCTTTTCTAGCGAGGCTTTTCCCCTTAAATGAGATCAGTGAATTCTTTTACCTGGTAACTTTAGTTTGCAATTCATAAATACTTCAGAGCTCGAATTTTCCGTGAGCAGTTGGACATTATATTCTTCATTTTCTCCATAGATTTACTGTAATTTTTGCCGTGTTTGCCCCCCCCCCCGCCCCCCGCCACCCCTCCAAATAAGATGGCGCCAGAAACCGTACATGAAAAGATCTATTCATCGTCAATATTCTCGATACGAGACGCCTTTGTTGCTCAACGACATCAAAGCAGTTTTCTTCGCCGTTGCATAGGGACCTTAGAGCCGATCATTTTGAAGTAAAAATGCTCTCTGTCTCGGCCAAAATGAATTCAGTAATACGAAGGCAGTTATTTTGCCCTCGGTCGTAAGGTTTGCGATTGCACCCCAAGATCAAAGATTGTTCGAGCACTTATGTCAATATGTACAACAAATGCTCCAAGCTGTATTACAGATATTTCTTATAAACATCTATATTAAGATTCTTAAAGGTCAGCACACATTTGGGCACACACACATGTTGCGGGAAGGTGAAGCGGAGACAACCTCTTCGAGGGTACGCTAGAACTAATGTGGCAGGGACAGCATGCAAACTGGTGGACACGAAGCGGATAGTGCTTCATTTGTATGTTGTAGCGGGGACAGTGTCCAAGAGAAGTGCACACGAGGCGACATTGAAAATTGAGGTCATTTTGTCTCAGCTGAATTTTTTGCCGCCCGAATTTCATGCAACTTGTTGCTTGGGGATAACATTTTGTCTATGTCGATAACATTTTGTCTATGTCTAACGAGGAAAACTGTCGCTGCAACATGTCCCAGCATCTTGTTCTTGCAAAATGTTCACTAGAGTGTGTCGACCTTAATCTAACTTAAATCTTATGCATTCTTCAATTTTGTTAGTCTTACCTAAATTCTATACATTCTTCAACATGCTTTTTATTGCCTCGTCTTTAACAGTGTCCATCAGTTTATTTCCCTCTGGATCCTCGCCGTCAGGATCTGCGCCCTGCAAAATTCAGATGGATAAAGTAAGTAGTCGTAAAAACTGCAGCGCCTGCATTTGGTTGACACTGAGGATCAGGATGTAAGTGGATCCACAATTCAATGCAGCTTTAAGGCTTACTCGTAATGATGTATCCTTATTACAAGACTTTCTTAGTTCAGATGGCCAATAACTTAAGTCAGCCAATCAGATTGTTCTATAGCTGGTCTGATATTTTCTATTTACCATACCCAAATTCGCAATTAGCCAATGAGAACCCAGGGTGCGTAAACGTGCATTTTTAATGACGTACGCAGAAGAGTTAGCTAATAGGGCGTTGAAGGTGGGAGCCACTAGTGGCCTTTGGGGCATGCCGCCCCCTGCCCCCACCCCCTAGCCCCACAAGAAATTTATATTTATAGGAGCTTGGAAGCCTGGCAATGCAATTTCCACGTTTTCCAGGGGATTAGAAAGGTGCGGTTAGGTGTAAGTATTCGACCGGGTATTGTCACGAGTAATCTTTGTAAAACGCTCTTTTTCCCTTTTTCTTTTAACCTTTTTTGTTGAAACGTTAAAACTGCTCGCTAGAAGTTCACGGTGTCTTTCCAGTCCGTCATCGAGAGATTTTTTCTAAATAATCTCTCAATAATTAACTATCCTTATTGGAAGAATATCGGCTCTTGGTCATTTTTGAACGGACCTCGCTGCGCTTGGTCTGAACTGTCAATACTTCGATCTGGCCGATATTCTTCAGGTGCGGCCCTTGTCCTTTGTTACTCAGATGTAAGTACTTTTTGATAGTTGTGTGAGATACAGTGGCATAATGGTTGACCCTAGGCCTTTCGATTTCTACATGTACAGTGCTGTCCTAAGGTAATGCAAACAAAATTTGGCGAAATGTAAGAACTTTGGGGCTTTTTGACACATGTGAACAAAAAGTTTCGGTTCGAACAAACATTCGAAAAAGTCAATTGTTCCTGCTGATGCGAAATGTCAGTCAAAATTTCCCTTGGCTCGGTAAAAGTTTTCAACGACCGGTTCTCGCCTTGAAAATTAAATTGAAGTCTTCGAAAATTCATTCGGAAGCTCGAACAACATTTCATTCTTAACGAAATTTCACTAAAGCGTTGTGTTTGTTCCAAACCTCAATTTGGTTGGTACGAGATCACGACCGAACAATTACTAACGGCAAACAAGTAAGTGAAATGACGCCAAATAAGGCCCAAACTTCTCGTTGATCAAACGTTACGTCCTATTAGAACACACCTAGCATTGATTTTACTCACCATTTGAAGCAAATACTCGACAAGATTTTTGTTCTCGTTCAAGACTGCATAGTACAGCGGAGAACATTCATCTTCGTCAGCAAGCTGAAAAATACATAACATCAGTGGTCTTAATGCTCTGCAAAAGTTCTGAAGTGTGTTGCATTGCAGACATTGAAAAGGGGTGGGAGCGGCAAAATATATGAAAACTAACAAACAAAGAGTTTCAACAGTTATGGTAAGGTTTGTAGCCTGAAGAGCTAAGTTTATGTACAATTCAAGAATGTTAACCGTTGTTAACCCGGACTTAGAGGGGAGGATGCTACCGCCCAACCGTTTTTTTTTTTTTTTTCAATTTTTTTTTTTTAAAGACGTTTGGATTCACTCTTTTACGCTGAAACTTTAAGTAGCAGTTCATTCATCCCTTGGTGAAGTTTTGATGTGTCAACTTTTTCTCCTTGTCATTTTAGATTACCATAGAGACAGTATTTTGATTTGCAGGGCTAGCCAAATGTTTTCTTTTTGACAAAATTCTCCGTTTTTACAGTTTTCTTGAGCAGCATTACAGAATAAGCAACCTCGTTGCAGAATAAGTACCTCTCTACATTTTATCATCATCTTCGATTCATCAGTTTTCCATCGGCTGATGTTATTTTCTGAGTTTTTGAGAAAATAGTGAAATCCAAGATGGCGTCATGGCGTCATTACCAACAAAAAAAATTTCATCCTCCAGAGCTAGTCTATCAAATTCAAAACAGTTTGGTATGTTCTTACAACGAAAACTCAAACGGGTAATTCCATCCAGCCTCCTCTCTCCCCTCTCATGGATCGAGGAGGGTATGGGTTTGTGTTTACGTCCGTTAAACTTGATTCGGTGGACTGTAGCGGGCGGCTATTTAGCTGCCCTGTTCTCTAGTTAGCCCTCGCCAACATTGAATTTTGATGTGTTCTTTAGCTGACGCGGTCATTTGGTAAATCAAGTTCATATTTCCACTAACTGATGAGGGGAAACTGTAAACACGGAAGTCATAATCGTAGACGTAAAATTGTCATTTAAATGTACTCTCTGCTTCACATATCTCCGACTTTCATCAACAGGCTAAAAAGTTAGAACCACCTTACACTGTACATGGCTCAAGAGAGCATATTCTACAACTTAAATATTTCGTTGTTACAATGCCCGAGGAAGTCAGTTTTTGCCAGACAATTTCATTCCGAGAATAAACAAATAAAAATTGTCTTGATTTTCCACTCAATTCTCAGAGCTTTACCTCGGGGAAAATATATGCAAACAGTTAAGAATTTTGTTTTGTTCCGAGTTAGAAGGATTGAGGCGTTGATTACTAAGTCAATAAAAAATGTTCGCATAGTGCGTGACATTGTGCATGTGCACAGACGTATAAATTAGGAGTCTAGTGCAGTAGGAATGTGGCGGTAATACCGAACTTCAAAGGCTTGCGGAAAAGCTAAGGTTGAAGTAAATATCGCAGGAATGCAATAAGGAATTTATCTATCATTTACTGCTAGATGTTCACCTGAGTTAAATGCATCGCCAAACAAATTGAGGTATTTTAATTTGGTATGACGTCATCTTAGGGATACAACGCTCAATTAGTTATCGTGCACGATAAACAAGGATTTCGTATTGATCATCACTCAACCAATCACTGATACAGACTAAATTAATTTCCTTGCTTTTCTTCTGCTTGTGGATAAATAAGCATGATAGCGGTTTATTTAAACTGAAGAGAGAATTAAAAGTGACTGTGACAGCAGATAGGCGTGTAGGCTTCCTTGCAAAGGTCGAAAGGTCTTACGTGAGAAATAAAATGCAAATTCTGTCTAATAGGCGTCGAGCTGTCAAACCAATGGAGGAGAACACTGATGTTTTTTTTTCTTCCCATCGATGTTTTCTTTGCATTCAACGCATCGCTTTATTTTGCCAGCGGGACACCTATTCAGCTATCAAGATAGACTCAATTCATTAATCAGCCAGTTGAACGAAAAAGCGTGTCATACACGACATTCAGCTGAAGTGGTTGCTATTGTCTTGACTCCGTATCTCTGAAGCCTCGTAAATGAACTCAAGTAAATAACTTACGTTGACATCGGCTCCTTTCCCGACAAGGTATTTCATGACGTCCAGCTTCTGTGCTTGGACTGCAATGTGAAGTGGGCTGCGTCCATGCTGAATGGGAGTATTGACCTGGCTTCCCTGAGCGAGGCAAGAGGTTTAAAATCATACCAAGGTCTTGTTTAAAATATTTCGTATTCTCATAACTTGGTACTTAGGGATTCCATAACAGCGCCTGTATATAACATCGCGTTAGTCAGACTATCTGTCGCTTGTGTGAGACAATGACTTTTCACCAGGCTTTACGTGCAGTGATACATACTTTAAGATCATATGAAGTAAAATCTAGTTTCACCGAAGCAAACACCGCTCTTAAACATGGACGTAAAGATGTAGGGCATTTCGTCCTAAAGCTAACTCGCTAAATCCACCGTAAGCTTAATCAAGACATAACTTTGTCGCTTCTAACCGTTTTTAAAACTTTAAAGTAATTCAAAAGGAAACTTACCGGTCGAGAAAATTTCTCCTTCACGACTTCCAAATTACCTGACCTTATCGCTGTTACTAAAATGCTCATTTCTGTTTTAGAAAGTCGTTCGCTCTTCAACAAACCACTTGTGGTCAAATCCGCGCGTCAAATTTTTGAAGACTTTAAGTACCACGTCTATATATATGCAAGGCCAGCCCTGTAGTCACGTGAAGAGAGCGAGCGCGGGAAAACTAGAAATGTTTGATGTCATGTGCAGAGTATCTTAGGATAAAGTGAAAAAAATGAAGCCGGGGCAAGATTTTATCTGAGATACGAATAACCAGGAAATATCTTGTCTTATTTTATGGTGAAATATGGGAGATTGGGGTCTTTAACTGGAAATACGATTGTTTTAAAATATGCCAAACCAACACAGGATGTCTTCAGTAGAGATTTCCGGTTTTCGAATTTATTTGGAGGTACGCCTTTTGACGTGTACCAGTTTATATGTCTTTCTTGTAAGGTCTGTAGCCCACAAAGAAGTAATTATTACAGCGTATTTATTTTAGTATTTGGAACTTACCTGCGAAATATCTTAACAACAAAGCGCTTCCATTGATGTACGATTGTTAGAAAACCGGAGAACGTGCCGTAATAGTCGTAATACGGAGATATCTAAATATATCTTCGAATCTCTGTAACAAATCTCCGCTTCACGGAAATATCTCAGGCGGGGACTTCGATATCACGACATGACTAAACTTGGCAAGAAAATACTTCATCCTTGCTAAAAACGAAAACAATCTGACGCAACTATTTCGTAATATGAAGTTACATCGTTTCGAGTCTCGTACGTGCGCAAGGTAACGAGTTCGGTATTTTGTATTTTTTAAACTTTTTTCAGGGTCCCAAATATGAAGGTAATTTATTATATATCTTCTCGTTTATAGCTATCACCTGTCTGCTTAGCATCGTAAGGAGAGATCAGATTTTAATCACTTTCGTAAAGCAAAATGTTACCATATTTTTATAAGAAAATACACACTCTTATTAAACTCCTAAAAAAATTCACGGAGACAACGCCAGGCATTTCCGCCTGACTTGTAGCTTGCGTCAGGACCGCAGCTCACTTGCCTCAGTCATTTTGTTTGGTTTTGTCTTCGTTTTTGTTGTATATTGTCATCAAAAACACCCTAAATTCCTAGGAAGAGAATTTAACCATAGATATTGCCACGCTTTCATTGCATTGATTTGTGAACAAAGTGGAAGCAAAGCCTTTGGAAGCCTTTTGAAAAAATAAGTGTTTTTTATGTCTGTTTGTCGCGTTGTTCTTTAACTGTACTTTTCCATTTTTAAGAGCAAAATTTATGATTTTTAATTCCTTGAGACCCTGTTGCAGACTTGACATAACGAAATGTGTTTTATCTCTCTCATCTGACCTATTTTTTTTACGTCTGTACGCTATACCTGGTAACACGAGGGAAAAAAATTCACCAATTCTTCCGAGAGGAATAATATAAAATCGATTAAAAAAAAAAAACAGTTTGGGTAGTTTTGATGCGGAACTTATAGAAGCTACGTCACGAAGGAGGGAGATTCAGAAACTTATGCTTTGAATACATTTCTGCGAACTGAGATGTTTTTATCCTCAGACAAACAAGGCTGTAATCAGTTTTGCCTTGAAATTGTATCCAGTATTTTAATCTTACGAGACGAACTGTGCCAAGTGAATGAAGCAGTCTAACAATTTTGGTTGAAAGAGGTTTAGCAACTGTCTCAGGCGGTCATGGCCTACAGCTAAATTGAGCTCAAACACAAGACAGTCTTTTTGTGATAAACATTCATTTCACCAGCCTAATTCTTTCCGCTTTTGCAGTTAAGAAGCTTACAAAAACCGAAAAAGGAAGAAAAAATTGTTAAAAGCCATTGAAATTTTAAAGATGTTTGACTTAGTACGATCATAAATATACCTTAAGAAAATATTAATAGCGCATTTAACTACGCAACAAGAAGACAGCAATTCAAGCTTCGGCTATCGTTGACTCACCGACTGAGGGTTAATAAAGGACATTTTATTTTACCGGTATCTTCTCAGAAGTGAGTTAGGCCAAAGAAAATGGCGCGTTGTGCAACAGAAGTTTATTGAGTAAGACTGAGTAGTCTCAGAAACGGTCTAGACGACACTTAAGCCGCATATTCGCAGGCCAATTTTGTCTCCACAGCGTAATATTTCCGGTGCTTTCATTATTTATGCATTTGATGTATTTATTTTTAGCATATGTCTAATAGTCACAGTGATAGGTTCATACCCACTGCGTACTATTTTAGTCGACGCTTGAAGAATTAAGAAATCAGACATCATGATAGTATCTCTGTGATTTTGGTTCTTTACTGAAGTAAAGCACCTTTCTTTTGCCTCTTTGTGTGTCGGCTATCGTAAGAAGGCTGCACCTCTTTAACCCTATTCAGACGCGGGGTGACAGAGGGGAGAGGGATGTGGAGGATCTTAGGTGGCCCTCTCCAAGTTTGAACGCTCTTAAATTTAAAAGCATTGAAGCAGTGAACTCTAGACGTCAGTGGCGACTTTTCCTAAAATGTATCTACGGACAATTTGGTTTGACCTGTCATTAAATAAAAAAAAAATAATTTAGAGAGGAAGCCACGTCACCCTTAGCTGGTTTTCATGCAGGTCCTCTATCCTGGTCGAATTGGAATTTTAGAAATTAATGTTGGTTTTTCAGGCGGGAGGAAAATCGGAGAACCCGGAGAAAAATGCGAGAACCAACAACAAACGCAACTTACCGATGACATCCGGTGGGAATAGAACCCTGGCCCACATTGATGGGAGGCGGGCGCTCTCACCACTGCGCCAAGCCCGCTCCCTTAAAGGAGCAAGATGGTCGAGGAACATGATGTTCCTATGTCATGTTTTTCAATTTTTCAAAATTTTAATGGATCGTTAATACGACCAATAACTAATTACTTTTGCGGCTTCCAACCAATGGTGTAACCATTCCGACGGAGGCTGTAAAGAATTGCATTGATGTGTTACTGTTTAGAAATTGGTTCTAGAAGGTGACAAATGTTGAGCACACACACAGCATTGCATGGTGTAGCGGGACATATTTCCAAGGAGAAAAAAAAAACGGCAAAATAATAAGGTTCCTTTCTGCTGCACTTGTTTTTATGGTGCTGATGGTAGTTGTTCTACCACACTGCATAGTGACCCTTTTCTTGCATTTTCTGTTAATCCACACTTTTTTTTTGACCATATTGTCGCTTGAATCAGCCCTGTGTTCGCGGCAAAGAAAATAAAAATTTTTCTCCGGAAAGGATGCTCATTCGAAACATTGGCATCTACCCGATAAAGCCCACTAGCCACTGCGCGCGCGTCATTAGCAAATGGTGTATTCTTTAAAAGCAGTTTGCTTTATTTGACGGCAAAAGCTTCCCCGTATGTGCCCCAAAGAGCCAATTTTAGGAACAATGTTCGGCAACAATGTTCTGTCAATCTGCACCTCTTTTGTTCTTGGGACTAGTGGAATTGTTTTTGTTTTTTATCTTTTGTTTTGTTTGGTCTATTACAAAGAACATTGTAGACGGTGCAGATCGCCCCACAATGTTTCTTCGTTTACGGTGGCCTTTCTGTTCTCGGAATTTAAAAGCCAAGCATTGAGGAAAGCTTGCCCTTTTTCGAGATAATCATAATAACGTGAAATACCAGGTCGGTCCGTTGATGTGATATCGAAAGATGACAGGAGAATGGTAAAACATCTGATATTTGGATATGGAAAGTAATTCTGTTTCAACGAACCCCTCCTACATTAAAGAGAAACGCGTTTCCTAATTTTTGTCTCAAACCACCCACGATAAAGAATAAAGAATCTAACCGTCTGTTATAAAGAAAGTTACGACTAAAAACACATATCCGATAATAATCAATTTATTGATAAAACTTAATGATTATTATTAATGAAGTAAGTAATTGATTCTTAATCACAATTATATAAATATTCCTTAGCTTCCTTAGTTTTGTTGACTAGCTTGCAGTTCGTTGCTCAGTATTTACAGATACTGCAAAGCCAAATTTTCTCAGTCAACTTCTTGATTGACATGCTTTAATCACTAAGCACGCTCCTCATTAGAGGACGGACACGTTGAGAAAAGAATCTCTAAAATAAAAGTCTAGTCACTGATTATGAGCTCGTCTGAATTAGAGGAAGTTGGCTGTACTGAGTAAAATTATCTGCATGCTTAAGACCATGGAAAAATCCACTAAAAACATCTTTTTTCCTTTACACCATGTTAGTTTCCTTTAACAATCCTTTAAAAATCTTTTAACAAGATGAACTTTTTTTTGCACGCTTCCAGACATTTCTAAGGTAGCTTGTTAAATTTTATTTGATATCAAGCCAGTTTGCCTCTAGTGATCAGTTTGTTTATCCTTACAACTTCCTTACTTGGTTTTGTACTAATTTGTAGAGGAGAAAGTAGATTATGAATTAGTCACACAGGAATTTGCAAAATAATTTTTCAAATACACTTTTGGTTTAATTTAATGGTAATTTTAGTCGTTTTTTGATTGTCTCTTTATTTTAATTTAAGGGAGCTAAGTCACGGCATTTTGAGTTATTTTGGCCGCGTACAAAATTAGTTGAAGATAATAGTTTACTTAGAAAGAAAAACACCAAAAAGATAAAAATAAATCGTTAAGCGGAACAAGGATGGAAAAGATTAACACGGATTGTAAACGACGAACTTGAAAAATTTAGGTTGACCTTTTCAAGATGCGCAAATTGTGACGCAGCTCCTTTCAAGTGCTAACCAATGCGCGCTATGAATCATTATCCTGTCAATTATTCGAAATTACAACAATATGAGCATTTTATTCCCATAATCCTTCATTGTACCTCAAGAATTCACATGCGCCCCTTGCGGAAGTTTCAGTATGATGCTATCCGCTATTAAACGAAATGGAACGAACTCACTATATTAAACGCTCACTGCGTCGAACTAAAAGTTTAAATTCTCCATACTTACTACCGTATATTCCTATAAAATTAGATCTGAGAATTTTGTAGTGCATCTTGTTGCTTGACTATTCTCTGTATTCTCATCGTCCGTCATCTTGAAAATCTGGTGCTTCCTTGAGGGGAAACTAGATGCAATTGCAGTTTCTATGCGCTTAATTTTTTTTTCAGTTGCTTCACTTCCTTAGTTTGAAATTGAGGCCATAGAAGCAAAATACCAAAGGGCTTTTTCTACCATTTTCTACTGATGTAAAAAGAGATTTTGAATGCCGCCGATATCATTCTACCTTAAAAGCTATGTTGATGACCTTTGTGTACTAATGCAAATCCGAAATATGTTATTGTCATTAAAAATTTAAATTTCTACTTTACTGCGAACAGTTGAAAAGTCAATCCATTCCCCAGACTTGTCATTCAAAGACCACTGGGTGTTTCACTGAGAACTTTTCCACAATGCGCGCAAAACTTGTCAAACATGTTTATCTTGTAACCACACCTGCTACAAAACCGGCTTATGCCAAGTCCACAAGGCCTTTCACCTAGCCTCGGTTCTGCCCCATAGGGAGCATGTGCCATAGGGGAAAACTTAACTGCCATTTCCGGTTTAGGCTTCACAAGAAGTGGCGGCGGAAGTGGCGATGGTGGGTAAATCGCCGATGGTGAACATGCATGAGTACTGGGCAGCGGTCTTGTGATGACGTTTCGAGTCATTGGGCCGTGAAGGAAAGGAGAATGGTGATTGGCTGGAGGAAAACCACAGCCACCCAACGCCATCTTGTTGCCTCTCTGCTCTTGGGAGGACAAGAGAAGTTCAATGCTTTCCACGACGCTGCCATTGCAACTCTGAAGGATGAGTTCCAACGTGCCCCTGTTGTGATGAGGAAAGAGCTTGCCGAGTAGTTCCATCGGCGGGTGTCTCAGGGACAGAGCACTTATTTCCTTCGACAGCCTTGGATACCTGAACTCCTGAGACCTATCATGAAGGTTTTCCAGTAGATATTTGTTACTTGAATTGAGAATGTTGTCGACGGAGTGATCTGGAGATTTTCTTGTCTCAGGTAAACTTTCATGACGGTCTTTTTCGGCGTGCTCACGTGGCTCCGCTTTCACGTGGAGGTCAGGAGACAGAGCGATTCTTTTGGGGCTTGTGCTTTCCTCTTCGTCGTCTTCGGAGACTGAGTTGCATCTCTTCAGGGATTCTGAAAATGATTCCGAAAAAGACATTGTGAATGGCAATCACGTGACAAAGAGTCATTTGTTCATCCTAGGTACATGATGTAGAAAGACCTTGGCAGAGAGGTTGAACTTGGGTCTACCATGAAACAATTCCGGCTTGTTCGTTAGCGGTTAGAACGCCACTTAAGTTTGTGACCTGCGAATTGCAGGTCTGTCGGCCACGCTGCCTCCTCAAAAGAGCGAAAAAGCTCTGTTTTGAGCTTGGCTGTAATGTTTGGTAATGCTTACCTGATAATGGCGTGATTTCTGTTATCCTTGGTTCAATGTGGCTCATGTCTGCATGAGGGTGCTTATGATAAAAGTGGTGTCGATGATTATTTGGGAATCCTAGGAAAGCATATAACAACGCTATTGTTAGTACCAAATGGCAATTAGACATGCAAATGTTACCATTCGGGAAACAAAATTGAAAAAGGCTTTACCTGGTAATCCGTTTGTTTGGAACACCATGGAGTACGTCAAACGGGCGTTTTCCAATTCTCTTTGATATTTAGCTCTTAGTTCAGCTCCTTTGCGTTGCTGTCTCAGTAACGCAACGCGTGCGGCTGTCACGCGTTGCCTTTCAGTGATCAGCTGGCATTTTGCGCATGTGCAGTCTCTCCAGCGGCAGTAGTGTTTGTGGCCCTTCAACCATGATACCGTGCCATGTGTACGACAGCGAGCGCATTTTGGGACTCTGTGGTGTAGTGAGGGGGAAGTGCTAGTTTCCTCTTGGTTGTCAGACTCCTTTGTTTCACTCATGATCCTGAATCCAAAGAAACAAGAAAACTGAGGGATTATCATAGATAATAATTATAATAGTGATAATGATAATGATAATGACGATATTGATAATGATAATGATATTGATAATGATAATGATAACAATAATGATATTGAAAAGTTTATCGTTTGTAATCTGTGTTAATCTTCTGCATCCTTCCTTTAGTGTTTATTGTTATCTTTTTGGTGTATTTCTATCTTAGTAAAGTACTATTTTCAGGTTACCTTCAATTTAAATTTGTATTTGGTTAAAATAACTATATTAATACAATAATAATAATAATAATAATGATGATGATGATAATAATGATGATGATAATGATCTAGCACACTTAAAGCAATTTAGAAAATAGCCCGATGAAAATACGCGCGTCGATTGGCTAAAAATCATGTTTCTATTTAACTATTAGATTATGAGCTCTATATTTCTATCCGTGATAGAAATCGAGAGCGAATAATCTAATTGTTTTAGGATAAATCTATTAGTCTTTCAAAACTTTATCTAACTCCTCTTTACAGACACCTCGAAAACGCAAAGAAGCAGCCGTTATTTTGTTAACAAGCGCACACTGCTACGCTACTCACCATCTACAACAGAATAGATAGTGAGTAACCTAGCCAATCAGAGAACGCCATTCTTGATAGAACGCTAGCAGATTTATACTAAAACTTGGTAGAAACACAGAACTAGCACACGCTGTTGACGTAATGATGGCGCGAGCAAAGGTAATTTACATTTTGATCATTAAAGTAAACAAGTTCTATTTTTTTCGTCGCGGTATTTTATAAAAGAAATAGAAATAAACATGTTTTCCGAAAAAGCTGTGGAAACACTATCCTATCGACCCGTGTTCCCAAAGCATTTCTTGTTCTCCCAAACTCCGGCTTTTAGCAGTTGCTGTATTATGGCAATTTCGTCACTATTAAAAATACTATAAGCTTCAATTTTTATTTTCTTGTTATAGTGTAATTTGTTCCTTCGCAGCCCTTTTGCTCTCAGAACTATGGATGGCAGTCGAAGTTTAGGTTGAAGACATAGTACAGTAGGTTAGTGTGTGACGATTCAAATGAAAGCTATAATTGAGCAGTACTTTCATGTGGTACTGTTTATTATGCTGTACAAGGTGATTCTAACTTTTAAGTCTGTGGATGAAGCCCTAGTTTGTGACCAAATGAAAGCTATTGAGCTGTATTGTCATGTGATTCTGTTTACATTGATGTACAGTGAATGATATTGTAGTCTAGGACCATTAAGCTAGAGAAAGCTACTGGGCATCCAAATTCTGTTTATTTTATGGTACAAAGTGGTTCAACTTTTAAACTAAGTCTGTGGATGAAATCCCAATTTGTGGCAATTCAAGCGAAACTTCTGATTTGTAAGGCTTTTGTATGATAGTTTTTTGTCTTAATAATGAAAATTGTTCAAAGAATTTCTATTATATTAGAAATGAAAATGAAAAGCAGCTATTTCTTACCAAGGCTTCTGACAGAATTTCAAAGGGATCCGAACTTATCGGGATCATTAAATTAGTAACTGTAACCCTCAAAAATGTACCCATATATCATAACTAGCTTCCTTCTTTCAGACCAAATCAAGAGATTCTTTATATCCTTTCCAAGACTAGACCTCTCAATATGTTTTTTTTTCGACAGGAAAATATTGTTTAATTGGGCGTCATCGTGTCCAACGACTTTTTTGGCTACCACGGGCCTTTGTTTACACCCGATGAAGGATTTTCCTTCGTCCACTCTCTATTTCGATAGTGTAATAATGTATATAAAATAATGATATCGCGTTTTGAGTTACATTTCTTTGCTAAACCATCTGAAAATGCATTCCTTGATTACCCACATCGTGTCAAGATCACGAAACGTCACAAGGAAGAGAACGAACATGACGAGGCAGTAAAATAGCAGGTTGTAGGAAACACGATCCCGGCCGGGAGCAATCGCATGTATTCTCCGGAAAACAATGAAAACAGATGTTGTCCGCCATATCTTAGAAAAGAACTGTTTTAGTAGTTTCACAAGAGAAATATTTCGCCGAGACTCAGTTCTTTTCCTCTTCTAAAAAAATATACAATTCCTGTGTGCATATCGGAAACCTTTTTACTTTCGCTGTTGTACTAATGAATTCATCGCTTTTCTATGTTCAAATAATGAAACAAACCGTTTACAGGAAGCTGGGCTTTGTTCAGTTGCTAGTTGGTGAAATTTTCACCCACGAAATGGAACCTTTTTTGCATATCTCTATTTTTTTGCATTTTTTCTTCATCTATGTTTTGGGCTAAGCTCCAGTGAAGATTAACAACTTTTATTTCACGGCTTTGCCTCTAAATTTAAAGATTGAAATGTTAACAGCAGGCAAACAGTTCAAATTCAGATTAAGACTAATATCATTACCGAAGACAAAAATGTCAAGGCAGCTCAGTTTACGAAACAAAACACGTCCGGTTCCTGCCTCATATAAACAAAAGCTCATTTCCCAGGGTCGAATATGAAGCAATCTACTACGGTAAACATGCAAGAAACCCCTACACCTCGTGCTATTCTGCGACAATATTAACTCTGCTTGGATGAAACAACTGATTTGTTTACTCCTAGTAATTCCAAAAAAATGACATCTTCCGCAAAAAAATTGTTATTTTTCCGATTCAAAAAATAAACTGCATGATGAGTTCGCTTTATTCAGGTAAACTTGAAGTTCATTGTTAGAGTTTCTTGACAAAACTTCAAAATATGATATTTACAATATGTTTCTATTTAGTGTAGATACGTATCCTAAGTAACGTACGGTATACCTAAATTGTCGCATAGCATAATTTTATTGAAAAGGTAATCATGTTGCCGTAAAATGACCAACCTCTCAGATTATACTAAATTTTGTAGCTTGCGAAGAAAAACAAACAACAAATGAGTCCAATTTTGTCGACAACTGAGAGTTACAATTTGATGAGGCTTTTACAACCTTAGAGCATGTTACAATCAATCTTCAATGTATGCCCGGTTTCAATTTAGTACTTACTAAACTGACGATGCCGACATGATTTTTTATACAGTGAAATAAATCTAAGCGACAAAGGAGCGAGTTTGATCTGTGCATTTTCTGCCAAGAACGTTTTGGCATTTAACTAGGAAGAGAACGAAAGATTACAAAATTCCTGGACAAAGCAATCGAAAATGCTATTTTAGATAGCAATCGATTTGCGCTGAATAAGGCAAATTTATGATAATTTGAGGACTGAAATCTCTAACATACCTGAATTCTTGAGTAATTATTGAAGTAACCTTCAGGCAAATGGGACACTAGAGTTGAACCACGGAACGGTCAGTGAAAATATTGTCGTCGTGAAAGCAGAGAGTGATTTGAACTCAAATGATATCGTTCAGTTCTTTGTTATGTGTAATGTAGTTACCGATTCAGCGGCCAAATATTTTGAGGGAGGGGCTTTATCCATTAGCGCGTACCAGTAGATTCGTATAGGATTACCAACCAACGATGCTTTTAAAAGCCTTTTTTAATTTCAATGCGACATCTGTCAACTTAAAAGTTACGAAATTGAAAAGCTTTGTGATATATTGTTACTCAAATTTACTGTATTCCGCCGTGCTCGCGAGAAGCTGACTAGTCATGGGGAAACTTCCCGTACATCTGGTAAAGAACGGAACAGGAACTCGAGACACATTTTTTCAGATTAACGTAACAAAACTTAACTGTCACCATTGTCAGCATTTGGTGTAAAAGTTTATTTTAATAGGATTTGTAGGTTTGCCTTCTTGTCATTGCGTTCGCTGTCCTTCTGTTAAGTTGTTCAATTTCATAGGAAAGGAGCTGGGCTGTTGTATTAAAATGAAATTATGACATTTGAAGTGAAAACATCTGCTATAAAAACAAAACAAATTATTGTCCTAATATCACTAAAAATATAATTTGGACGCACTTTTAGCCACTCGGAAGCCATTTTGGCGCCATTAACTCTTTTGTTTTCTAAATAAAACGGCATATGTTAAAAATTTGTGTATTGGTCCGCTAATTGCTGGCGCTGTTAAGACCCTGTTCACATTCACGAAATACAGGGTTTTTAGTTCGTTGAAGGTAACGGCAATTCAATTTGCCGCTGTATTAGTAGTTATTTTACAATTGCCCAAGGCTTTGTTTCAAGGAAATGATGTTTGTAATGGATCGTAAGTCTCTTTGACTTGTTTATGGAAATGGAGGCAGGTGCAGTTTGTCAACGAGAGAGACAACTTCAAAGTGCCTCTGCGCCCACCCGTTATAATAACATTGGATAATTCTCCTGTGCTCTGGTTAAGTGCCCTGAGATGAGGCGTGTATGACTGACACTGCATTACCATGACAATCGCCACAAGCAAAGCTTTCAACAGCTTCGTCGCCAAATCAGTCTTTAAGTTCATCAATTTTAAGCCACTTTCTTTTGCTGTCGCGGTTTCAATAAAGTTATTATTTAGAGGTGTGGAAATATATGTGAAATATTATGAAATGGTTAGAAAAAAAAATTAGCTTACCTGCGTTTCTTTTGTAATTATCAAGAAACACGTACGTGTAGTTATAAACACTGATACCGTTCAGTTACTCTTCAGAACTATTTCAAATACACACCGTGGCTTGTATTGCATCTGTTTATTTCATCAAAGATATCTGTGTCAGATATTGAGCTTTAAGAGCTGAACAACCGGATTTATCTCATGAACGAGTACCACAAGTGATTGCAGAGTGAAAGGATGAAAAAGCCATATACTTGTGATTTCACTTTCAGCTTAGACTGTCGTCTGTCTTGTACCTTATCGCTTTAGGCGGCCTTCCTTTCCCCCTGATGGTTTCAATGAATAATAGAACCGTCTGGTACAACTGCAAGGGTGGGAAATGATTCTTCCAAATTAAAAACAAAACAAAACAAAACAAAAACAAGCGTCCAACAGAATTTCATTCAAATTTCTTGGGTTTCGCCATTTCTTTGCCAAAACCCGCGTTCATTTATCGTGTAAAGCTAATGGAAGTCTTAAGCCCCTTAAAAATATATTTGTCTCTTCGTCTGTACTAAGTCTCGAATTTAGGCGTTGTACATTTCAGTGGATAACGGCGCCAGTCTTTAAGTTGCACCGTGACAACTGCACCCACGGCAACTAAACTATTGAACACAACAATAGCTGCGCCATTACGCCAAAACATTGTTACTGCTGCTTCCGTTCTGGAAAGCTGCACGTTTGTTGTGTACGAGTTCAGATAAGCATTGAAGTGCTAACATATCCTGTTACATTGTTCCAACTTCTACATTCACCCGGTTGCTGTGTTTTATTATTCTGCTATTGCGGCCAGCCAAGTCGTGACAAGTGCTGCTATAGATCGCGACTAGACTCCAGAAATCTTTTACAACTACCACCTATAATTGGAACAATTTACAGGCGGCGTAAACTCAAGCTAGTTGTGTACAATGTTCATCTTGCATGGCAATACTATAAGACTTTGTGTAGGAATATTTACGATCGGTTTTATGTGGTAGAAATACTAGAAAACTCTATCTTACGAAAACCTAGGAAGCGATAACCGGATAAAATCGCTTCGAATCAGCAGAAAAAGTGAACAGACAAAAAAAATAGCCATTCATATGAAGATGTACCTCTTCAAAAATTTAGGTTTCTCTCTCTTGTGTCTAAAAGTGTCCAATTTTCACTGTTAGAACTCGAATCAAAATAGTTCGTACATCCATGCGAAAATGTTTCGTCGTCTTTGGCAAATTAAGAGAAGATACGTACGACACTTAAGCAAGCCTGGTTCTGTGGTGATTAGTTTATTAGAACTCCAGGTTTTATCGCATTTATGGACATATGCTCAGCTTTACCGTCTAAATCGTTGTCCACGCCGGGGTTTTACGAGGTTTTCTTTTCTTCTGGAGATTTGCAATAATGGGCATTTATTAGAAGAACCTTTAAGTAGACAGAGTACTAGAACTAAGGGCGGAATCGAGTCCGGAAGCGACGCCTTGTTGACCAGGAAGGTGAATCTTTGTTTAGCTAGTTATCTCTCCAGCAGATAACTCTGTTACTGCACATATAGCAGGGGTGTCATACAAGCCAATTGGAAATTAATTTCTGATCTTATTTATATCGCAGTTCTCAATTTAAAAGTGTTTTGTTTCTTTTAGATTCGAACCCTTTGGCTGTAAACAAACGCCTTGTCGGTTCAGGGTGAATTTTGAAGACGGGTGGTTTTATTCTAGTAATCGAGAAGTGTATTACTAAGTCAGTCATACCCGTTGCATTTAGCTTGCGCTAAAAGCAGCACGTGGTCAAGATATTTCCTTCATTTTGTCACGATTGTACGGCGTTCCCTTTGTTCGATTTTCATTGCGAAACAAAACACAAGAGTTGGAATGTTATTAGCAAGGGTTTACACTTCGAAGTAGTATTGAATTTCTCAGCGAAAGCTCAAAAAAATATTCTTTTGTTACTCAAATTTTTCTGTCTTTACTCAAACATTTCAGTTTATGTTTAGAGACTACCATAAATTTGCTTTGTTGTTAGTTTTGACAAATTTCTTGCTGCATCGAGACAATGTGTTATCCCAGCTGACAATTTTCCTCTTTTTAATCACCTGTCTCAGCCTTCATGAACTACTGTCATATTAACGAGAAGTTATTACATGGAGACATAAGTGATAACGTCTTAACCGTTTTCTTCGATAAACGAGCAAGAACAAGGTAAAACAAGCCAACCTTGGTAGTTTATGAAGTTTATAATTCAATTAAATTCTTTAATAACTTCCTTAAAACGCAAAAAATTCTCGACGTTAATAAAGTTATCAAAATGGGTCAATATTCGAAAACACATTTTCTTCGAACAGGAGAAGTTGAAGCGAATTTGTTCTCACGACAAACTGATAAATGTTAAGAGTTTTTTAAGCAAGGAATGGAGACAATTTTAACGAAATTGCGAACTTTTAATGACGCGATGCAATTTTTACTTAAAAGCAAACTTGTCATAATAAAACATGTGTACACCCTACGCAGTTTTTACTTTATTTTTCTTCTGTCAATATCTCTATATCCATAAGCGATATATTTTTCGTTTTTGGTCGGTTTAAGTAAACGCTTAAGGCAACCGGGAAATTGAAATATCCGGAAATTTAAGGCCATAAATCTTCTCCTGCGAGGTGAATTATTAAATGTGATAAACATCTTTAGTGTTCGGAGGCTTAACTACATGTCTGGATGACATGAGTTAACCCCTCATGACTTTTGTTCTGGCTTAAGTAAAAACATGATAATTACGCGTAGGAAAATACAGCAGTTTTTGTTTGGTCACTGCATTAGGAACCAACACAATTTAAAACAATACCTGAGTAAACTGATGTGGCGTTCAGTCGAGTGCTCGTGTAAAACACCCTGACATTAAATGGGTTCGCTTCAAAATCGTCGCCTAAGAGAGGTTACCAAAATTAACTCGTTTAACCTGACAACGTTCAAAGCGTTCCAGTAGTCCTTGACATTCAAAGACCGTCAGAAAAATCCCTTTGAACAACTTCAAACTTTAAAGGAAAATCGATTTTCGGACTGGTTTTCGGGGATGCAAAAGCTGCGCTTTAATGAATTTCGCGTGCATGTGGTTTTAACGCATTACGAAACAGACGCGCAAAAGATAGAAAAATCTTCAGTAAGTCATTTTTAGGCGCCTAAAAGACGCCTTACCTTCTGGAGAAAGCACCCGAAAGAAAGATATTCGAACTATCTTTCGAATGAGGTAGACAATGTGTATTTTAAGTGGAGTGGTTGCTTTGAAAGCCGTCCAAAAATAATTTATAATGTATTTCTTTTCACAAAAGGTTGCAATTGAGTTTTAAATTTAATCTTTCTTGTGTACGGAGAAATCTCCATTTTATGATGCGTCTTGGGTATGTAAAGTTCAAGTTCTTTCCTAAAACAGAGTAAAACACAAGTTCAAGAAATCAAGGTTTTTTTATCACTCATTCAGCCCACATAACATGCAGTAGCTAGTAATCTTGATCACAGCCAGACATCTACATACAGTAATGCAAATTATCAGCTTCAATATTAAATTAAAAGAACTCTTTTGGGGGCAAACTGTGTACATTTTGGTGGGATGAGATGCGACAAAACGCCTAGAATAACACTTAACCATGCAGATATAGATCGAATCTTCAGACAGCGTTATAAATACGATGAAGTGAACGAAGAAAGAACACGCAAACGTCCAAGAAAACCTTTCACGGTAAATATCAGCCTGAAACGAGAGCTAGCAATTAATACTCGCGAGGGGATTATTAGAAATAATTTTTATTTAAACAGCTTTGCTTGTTGCCCCCGAGAAATACGAAAGGTTGTTTTCTCTTTTTTTCAAAAAAAAATTGCTTACAAAGGAGCATTTCGAGTTGAGTACAAGCAGTGAATATGCGAGAAGAGTTTTCTCTGTTAAGACATCAAACTCATTCACAATGTTAAGAATGCCTTGTCGAGCGAGACCTCGGGAATCGCAAGTATTTGTAAAATGGTTGAGCAAAATTAACTTTATGCAAAATGCGCCTCTTTATTGTGATCCGCAAAAGTAATTGAAATTAGTACGTCGCATTGTCAACGGCTTAAACAACCATCGCTCGCCTATTGCCTTTCGTTTTATCGCGGATTTTGTTGTTTTCTTTCCGGCCTAGCGGCTAATTCTCAACGCGAGCAGATTAAGTACACATACATCGCCGCTTTATAGCAGAGCACAAATCATTTTATTACAAGAACTGTTATCTTGTTTAGAGATCCTTCATGATAACACTCACGAAAATTAATTATAAATTTTGACCACTCGACTTTTGAAAGCGACTTTACGCTAAAGAGCGAAAAGTAGCGCGCTTTATTCTGTTTGTGTTCCGATGCGCATAAAATCGTGGTAATCTAAGGCGTTGATTAGTCATTTTGTGAGCTGTTTCCTTTATATTTACGCAAAACAAGCAAATTTCATGCGTAAATTTGTTGTTTAATTTTGTCACGATGGGACAACTGAAAGAATACAAACACAGTAAAGTAATGATTTTGAACAAAGACCGCCTTTGCAGCTCAGTCCAGCCGAACCGCTTAAAATGCAAGCGATTGGAAGGTTTACGGTCAGTTTCGCACGATCGCTAAACGAAATCGCAAGTTGCTTTTATTGATGGTGGCTGAGATACTTAATGGTGTGAAATATCGTCACATTTTGAATAGATAAGTTTACATTGCTTCTAGTCTTAACAGTAATATCTGAAAATGATTAATTCTCAATTGACTTTTGGCCATTTCTGCGGCTTTTAGCTCGGTTTTTATTGTCCTCTCAGCACGCAAACTTTATGCTGTCTTTTTGGGACTAAAATATACAGAAGTCACGAAATTCTGTTCTGCCGTGTTAGAAAGAACTCTTTTAAAAGTCCAAAAGTTAAATGTTAGACATGACATTTCAAATGTGTGCGATTTTAGTTTTTTTTTATGAAATGTACATGATAGAATTTTCAGGAAAACAGGATTTCGTTTATAATTGATAATTTAAAAAACTTAATCTGGCAATTATTGCAAATTATTTCTTCAGTAATTTGTAGCCGTTATTATCTCGCAAGGTCTTCGCAATTTTGTTGCGTAAAGTAAATCAACAGACTACAGGTGTACGAATAAACTATTTTCTATTCCAATTGGGTTGGAAGTGAAATAAATTTAAAATAGCTTTTCTAAAATCTTAGCTATGGTGTGCTTGGAATAAGAGCCACTTTGATCAAGTCGCTTTTCCTGAAATTTTGAACCAAGACAACTTGAGTCGAGACTTATCCAACCCCTTCGTCAAAAGGCAATTTCTAGAAAAACTACCATTTGCTAAATATTTATGAATGTGTAGTACTACAATTACAAAAAGTTGTACTTTGTTTTTCCCTCAAATAGGTTTGAAACTGATCAGTGGAAAGTACCTTGCTGTTCTGGTTAGAATCTACACCTTCTCTTTCTTGAACTCCCCTTGAATTGAATTAGCGACCGATGTACGTGCGTTCCGCTAAAACTTGAAATAAAAATAATGTCATTAATTGTACTCATTGCAGATGACGATCAAGATCATGATGAATCGATTGTAAAACGTCCTCACGCGCTAAGTCACGACATGGCAGGGGATTAATCGATTGAACAATTTTAGCTTACCTCTTTCAATAGCAGCTGCGCAGAAATCCCGCCAAATACCCAGTGAGAATAGAGATGCACACGCTAAAGGGATAAGAAAAATTGCACAGTGTTCATGTTTCGTTCACGCCGGGACAAACGTACTGAATAGTCGATGTGTGTGGCTTTTAATACGTTCCCGCCTTATTAGACCGCTGGCTGGTTGGATGTAGTAACGTTGGCGCATTGATCTAAAACAGCGCTGTTAAGAATTCATCGTAAAGACTAATAGAGACAATAGGTATGAAAAGAGCCTTTAAAATGGCTAATCTTCGCTTGCTTGTTAATGCGTTACTTTGCTTGGCCGAGAACAGTAATGTCAACCTTAGAGCGAAATTTCATTAACTTCGGAAGCTGGATTTCTGTAATAATTGCTTTCTTAATAACTTAAGTAAGTTGATTGTCAGAGCTGTCGCGAAAGAGACAAAGTTTACGAGCAGGTGCCAAGAAGATGACAACTCATTCATTTCTATTCTAAATTTTACGAGTGTTTAACAAAAACGCGCGTTATCATTTTTTCATCGATCTAACACAGTTGCCTCGACGCGTGGTTTTGTTGCTACAGAATACTAGCCCTACCTGTACCTGAATTTTATCTTCGCGGAAGTGAAGTTTGAAATTGAATTTACTGCATTCGCAGTTAAGTGCATACGGATATTTGATAGCTATTTAGCTTTTAAATATGCCCGTTTAGGGCTCGGCTATTGTGTTTTTGTGTAAGTCCATTTTCGAAGTCATTCGAAACTCAGTTAAATCAGGTTAAAATGTCCGTTGTTCAGAGTGATGAAAACGTATTTTCTCTCTACGAACCCAATACATTGCCAAACAGACGGCTTATGAGAATAACGAAAATTATCAACTAGGAGATATTGACCTGATTTATAACCATATTCTCAGTATTAGCATTAAGACAAATGTCTGAAAAACGGTAAGGGGAATTTACATTTCGAGCTTACACTAAAACAGGTTCAAATTCACCTGTCTTTGTATCTGGAAACAAAAAGACTGAAGCGCCTCAACTGAGTGTATATCTCCTATTTTTCTTTGATGTGATAATTACCTCAAATTAGGCCTCAGGGGTTTTAGAATTCGTCAAACTTGAAACTAAAACTGAGACGACAATAATTGCTCAGCACATGGGCCAGAGCTTTCAGCTGACATTCGTTGTTCAGTTCTTGGAAAGTTTTCCACAGCGTTTTCGGTGTATTCGAATTTGTCTTTGGATATCAACCGCATCGACGAAACTAGCGTTCGTTTTGAAGATCTTGTGCAAATTTGGAAGCCGATTGAACAATGAGCCGGGAAATTTTTATTGATCAGTTACAGTTGAGTCTAGTCCGATAAGATAGGGGTAGAAAATTGCGTTTATAAAAAAACAGTAAGTCATTTTAAAACACTACGTTCAAAAGAATATGCTAATAATTTAAGACGATTTCACCTCTTTATCTGCTATTTTTATAAAAAGCCTCTGTGCTGCTAGTATCGTTAAATATAAATTAAGACATAAATAAAGACCTGAGAGCCGACAGGCCTATATTACCACAGGCTTTGTAGAAGAAGGCGATGTGCGGTAGATATAAAAGAGAATATGTAATTAAAACTTGTAAATTAGAACCTTTTTTTCTGAATTCAAGGAAACCATATTGCCGAAGGGGTTTTAATTTTTAAAGCGGCATTCGCACCTTTTTAAAGACATTGTTAATACGAGTTAAACAAATGAACGATGAATGACAAAGTGTTGGAGTTTCTCGCCATACCAGTCAAACCTGAAATTTGGAAGTAGCAGAAATTATTGTAACATCAACATCTGTAAATTTGAAGTGATCTAAATATTCTCAAGTTAGGCATTGTGAAGAAAAGAGGAAAAATTGTGAAAAACGATAAATGATTACCCAAGTTGAATTTAAGCATATAAAAAAATACTTCAAATCCGGAACGTTTTGTTTGGATCCGCAAATTGAAAATTATCGTTTGTTTAGTCAGTAAGAACTCTTTTAAAAATAATTTAATCCCTATGATATCATCTTCCGACAAACACATGTAATTTGATTGGTTTCTTTACGACATTTATTTCCCTTTACATAAATTTCCTCATAATGGTTTAAACGCAAAACAGTTTTCTATTTCTTTACGATGTTCTCAAGAACGGGCCCAATAAATGAGCTTATTCTTAGCCGATATCTTGTAAATACAAAGTGTCAATGGAATAATTGCCGTATTTCATGCCATGCGTGCGACACGAGAAATGACACAAGCGAAATTTTAAAATTGCGTTTGTTCAGCTAAGGTGTAACGAAACAAAAGGTGTAAAATTGTTTCCACACTTTAAAAATTCAATAATAAAGCCCATTTAACAAAAGCAATAAAAATTCTTCCTAACTCCGCACTTATCACTCAATAAAGTTCCTGAAGATCGCCTTTGTCGTATGGAATTGACTGTTTTCTTTTTTCTCAGTTCCTGTTCAGAATAACCTGAGTGAATCGAAAAAAAGCGAACGACTCATGGCATGAAACAACAACATGACAGAGTGCTTCGTTTGCGTTCGGTAATCTTGATGAAGATTTGGTAGTTACATTGTAAGCCCTTTACATTGTCCGACATACACAATACAGTGACCCACGTGGTCCATTCGTGGTCTAAATTAAAGCCGGATAAAGTCAATAGTCATTCTCCTTTGACTGCAATGAAATACAATGCGTTGAATTCTTCCTACTCTTAATAGCTGGTTCATCACGTAGAATGGTTCTGAATTTCGAAATAACGAGTAACATTGAGCTTTTTCATTCGTACGGGGGCTTATTTTGCAGTAACACTAATTTCGATTTAGAAACGGTGAATTCGCTTCCCATACTGTGTTAGTTTACCACATCATTGAATATTAGTTGTTTGTTTAGAAAAAGATATTAGTGTTTATTTAGCCGCCCTGTCTGGCTCCTTGTGTACATATTCATTTACAACTTCGGTCATGTAGCATGACGGAGAAGGGTGCAAGACGCCCTCAGCTGGATTTACTTTACGCAGATAGCTCTTCAGAACTTCACTTGGGAAACTTGAACGCTGTTCTAACCTGCATTCGGAACATCAAAGCTAAACTTCTCGTTATCTTATGCATGTTAATTATTACCTCGTTGCCTCTGAACAGGACTAAGGGAAGTTTTCAGAATTACTAGATGTTCACAGTTTTGACCGTTTGAATTTCAAGGAGAGAAAAATTGTATCCTCTATTATAAGTCAGTAAGAAAGACGGCACATATTATCTCAAGATTCAGATTCTCCTTAGGTGAATTACACAGTTAGCTAAGCATGGTAAGGAGAACTTTCCAACTGATCCAGTAATTATAAATCATGAGAAAAATTGTGCATCGTCGAAGAGGCTCAGCCAAGCGTACGCTGTGTCACTCAAAATCCTAACTGATCGTAAAGTTGTGGAGATTGCAAGGTACAGCCCGTTCTAGCAACTTGGGAAGAATCTGTTTTATGGGATAGGTCGATACTTGTTAAACAGTTACTCTCTCTTTAATAACAATACGGGGAGATTCAGTAGTTTTAAGTTTTATACCCAACATTTTGCTTTAGGCGCCAGATTCCGTCACAAAAACAAACTGGTACTGCCTGTAAAATGTAGTGAAACTGTCAAACAGTGTATCTTTGAAAAAAGAAAAACGACTTATAGATACGCAGGAAAAGTTGATAAGATAAAACTAAACTGAACAGCATGTATGTACTGGTGGTGAAAACACATCGAAAGCAGAGAAAATAAACTGTCAGGCCTAATGCCATATTCAAGGTATCTGAAGTCATAGTTTAGTAGGAGAACGTCACCTCAATCAGTAATTGAATGAGTCTCGTATAATTTTTTAGCTATCAAAAATGTAAAGGGCATTTTTGTCCTCAAACTAGTTCTTTAGCCCTTTATTTTAAAGCTGCCTGCATGTGTGTCAATTTCGTGACTGCCCAAGAGGTAAATCAAAACTATTTTAGATTTGCGTGTGGACACATTGCCACAATACATCACCAGTCTGAAGTGCGTTCATGCTTTACCACATTCTGTGGTTTGATTGTGCTGATTCTGTTTAACATAATCCAGTGGTTACAGTATTGTTTTCACACCAACTGTAACCAACCTGCTCCAGTCTTTAAATTGGTACCAGATATTGGAGAGTTGTGTTCTGCTTTCGTGGGTGGAAGGTTTTAGACATTAGATCAATGCCTGTCACACGCGAGAATTTCATTTAAAAGAATAATTGCTATAATATAGATTCCAATGGTTATACATTTGACTTTAACAAACTTTCGTGGGCGGAAGATTTAAGACATTAGATGAATTCCTGCCACACGCGAGAATTTCATTTAAAGGAGTAATTGATGTAATATATATAGGTTCCAATGGTTATACGTTTGACTTCAACAAACATAAAATTTCTCTTTCCCATATAAATTCATTCATTAACTAAGGGATATTTTATCGATGTGTAAAAATGTTGTCAAATTGACACCAATAGTAAAAAGTAACACTAGTGATAACGTGCAGAATTCATTTGCACAACTGTCCGTCTTTCAAAAAAAAGAAAAGAAAGCTACGGTTGAGTCACTGTGGTATTGCTGAGAACAATTTTATTTGCCAAAATTCCACTTATTCTTCAAAACCAAACATTGTCAACAAATTATGACTGCATTCACATTGCCTTTAGCTTAGGGTCAAATAGCAGCGCTCTTTCCTGAAAAAACTTTCTGATGAATGCTCAGCCATTATATGGACTATTCCAGTGCTGGAAAAATACAGAATACAAAATTATTCCCATTACGAGTTATCAAAATTGCAACATTTGAAGGGAAGTAGACTTTGCATGTTTGTTTTGAGCTGTCTGGTTCAGCATGCCATATTTAGTCTCGGGAAATGTAAATTCTGTTGAAGTTGAACCTCTATCTAGAGCATGCATGTTGGCGAAGCTAGTGCCTGCCACACCGTGCTTCAACCAAAAAGTCTAAACAGGATGGCATTGGGCTTCGCCGCATCCCAATCATTTAACAGTACAGACTTAAGTTTCTTACACTTACACCTCTCTAAATCGTTCAGGTTGAGTTGAGCTACCTCAATCATTTAACAGTACCTTAACCTTTGAGAATGACCCCTCTTCTGAGCGAGCACGTGAACCAAGTTAATCCACGCCGAGTCTCAATCTTTCAACAGTAACTTAACTTTAAAACTGACCCTTCTCCTTAGCATGCACGTTGTCGACTAGGTTGGTCCCCGCTGAACCTCAATCACTTCCTGACAACAGTAAATTAACTGACACTGACATCTCTCCAAAGCTTGCACGTTGTCAAGAAGGTTGGTCCCGGCCGAACTTCAATCGTTTAACTGTAACTTCATTCTTTTTAAGATTGACACCACTCTTGACTACTCACGTGGTTTGGTGACTATCACATTTCAGTCGTTCTACTTGTCTCTGAGAAAGATACTTGGGTAAAACCATACTCAACAGACAAGCTTGAGCTGGGGTATAATAAACTTGTTTTTGATTGGACACTGAAAATAGCATGACTTTTTGTTACCTGTTTTGAAAGGTAAGCTATATCGAAGGTCAAGTTAATTTTGCATTTTTTCCACAGATGTAGCGAAATTAAAAAGAAAATCAAGTTTTCAGCGATGAGTGCTGCAAAGAAAACAAACGGGAAAGGGAGCGATGCTATTAATGATAGTATTTTGGAGGTGGACTGTGAAAAAAAAAACTACAGCCAATACCAGGTAAATTAGGCACTTTCCTAAAATATGATGACGTTGACTTCATAATAAAAGAACTAAAACATAATTTTCTTTTGCCAAGGATGCAGAAAAAACAAACAAACAAACAAAACCATGGGAAATACTCCTTAAAATCCCCCATTTGGATTTAACATTTTGATCCAGGAACTTGCAAAATAATCGACTTCAGGTTTGATTCTGGGAGCGAAGGTACATGTACAGTTGGACTCGCGTTGGCCACTTCATTACAAGCTTATCAGGTTCCTTTAATAGTTGATATGATGTCTTCCTCAAGACTGACAATTCTGCTAACGTTCCTGAGCATATTTCTTAATATATCCTTGAATTTGTTTTTAAAAATCAATTCAAGCTTTGCTTTCCGTCGAATGCAACTCCATTTGAACTATAAGCAGGATACGAAAACCTGGAACTCGCATTTGTGGTATTATTTTGGGCATTACACGAGTTTTACACAAATCTACGTTAGAACTTTTTGTCGATTTGTAGTGTTAACTCTGATGCATTTACAGTTCTAAATAGAATACCTGCAGGTAATTAAGAGAAATTCTGCTTTCCATGAAGAAACTCCTTACAATTCAGTCGCCAAAGCAGGCATCAGCCTCGCTAATAAATGCAATTCGAAACTCGAGCAGACAATTTCTTTTGTTGAGAGAAATCAAAATTACAAATTAGTATTGAAACCAGAAAACCAAACCTGTTTGGTCATAGTGTCTAAGTTACAGTCTCTATCTATGAATCAATTCATTACTGATTGAAATGTCAAAGCGAAATCTGTAATGAAAAGACGGCATTGATGGATTTTACAGCTCTAAATAGAATACCTGAAGCTCATTACGAGAGATTCTGCTCTGCACGAAGAAACTCCTTACAAATTGGTCACAAGCACAGGTATCTAATAATAGGCCCTGATAATAGCAGTTCGAAACTCCAGCAGACAATATCTTTTGTTGAGAGAATTCAAAATTACACATCAGTACTGAAACCATAACGCGACCTGCTTGGTTACAGCGTCTACGTTACAGTCTCTATCTATAAATCTATTCATTACTGAGTGGAATATGAAAGCGAAATCTGTAATGAAATGAAAGCACTGAAAAATAACAGAACAAAAGCAATTGAGCCATACATGTTATGAAATACATCTCAATCCAAACCATTTTGTATTGCAGTAAACACTACTTACAACTTCTCACTGCTTACTGAGAATTTTGAACTTATCCTTCCGAGATCTTAGAGCATATAAAATTTTCATAAAAAGCTATGATTTGAGGCCAAATTAGATTAAGTAGTTCTTATACAGCTACCATTAATTCTGTTGCGGTCGACGTAATATCCTCTTCAAAGCTTTACCTGCCTTAAGTTTTAACAGTCATGGTCACAAAGTATGAGCAGAATAAAAAGCGTTGTTGTTCTGAGCTATACTGCTTCACCATGCGTTATCAGCGAGGAAAAATCTCCTTTTCTTTGTTGTGTAGAATTTTCTTGTCTTTTTTCTCCGTTGTATACGCAGCTGAACTGGTTTGTTTATAAATATCTATTTTATGATTTCCTCCTTTATTGTATGGGTGCAGGTACAATATGATTGATTAACTAACATACAACCAGAAACGCATTGAGAAACATTCAACTTTGAAGTCTCTACAGGCTTATCACCTGTGAGGGCTGATACCAAAGGCCGACATCGAGATTTGTCACACCTCCAATAAGTCATATTTGAATTCACTTTGTGTTAACACAGCTGCAGTAATATATCAATTGTGCGGCCGGGATGTCTTTGACACCGTTATTACGGCACTGTGATTGCGTTTTGAAGTCGGTAAAAAGAATTTAATCATCATCCTTAACAGAGCTTTTGTTCCAATCATCAGTTCTTCTTCCTTGTTATCATGCATTTCTTTTAACGCCAATTCTGAGAATTTAGCGTTACATCAAGACAATATCCCGCAGCGTGAGTTTGATGATTTGTTTCGTATTCGCTTCACCTGTTTGTTTGACAGAGCATTGATATACAAATCAAAATATATTGTTTTGAATTAATTAAATGGTACAAAACTCCCTCAGAAAACACTAGTTGCCAATTTTTGATGATAGAAGAAAATTGTAATTGAAATATCATAAAACAAAGAATTGCCGTTTATTATATGTACTGAGATTTACTCTAAACGAAGCAGTGAAAAAAAAACGGTATGTCAAAGAATAGAAACAATCTGATTGGTCATGCAATTTTTCTCACTGGTAAAACATATCTTATGACCAATCACAGGCCGTAAACGAAATTTCTCACTAATTAAAAGATCGTATTGGTTTTCCCGCCTTTCGGCGCGGCTTCCGAAAGTGAAGTTCACAACTTTCGCTGGCCTGCTTCCCCTGAATCATGTCTTCAAGGTCTGCAGTCATTCTTTCAGTTGAGCAATTTATCGAAGACCAAGAAAACGAAAATTCAAAACAGAAAACTCAACAATCAAACGTTGCTTTGCTTAAGGAATTTCTGACGTTGGAGCCGAGTCAAGACTTGAAGATTGAATTACCGCAAAGAAGCTGAATGCATGAATCAGCGAATTTACCATTTCGGTACGAAAGAAAAGAGCTTTATACTTTTCTTTGAACAGACTTTGTTATCTTTTTTAATAAGCTGTTTAAAAGTACAATTTCGCCTTTATAAGCATAATAGAATTCAGTCGTTTAGGCGACTTAACAACGCGTACGATATTTATTCACTAGTTGTCGGAAGAATCGAAAAATCACTCATTCTTAGTTCTAGAATTGTATTTATGTACGTCACAGTTAAGTTTGGTAATGTTTTCAAATTTTAGAAGTTTCAACCTCATCAAAATAGGATTAGTATATGCATCAAAAGTACTTCTAGAAATTATCTTAATAATGACTAACTCGTTTCTAGATTACTACAAATAACCTATTACATAAAGTAATTCTGTGAAAATGGGAAATTTCTTTTCTCCACATAGTCTTTGAACTGATAGAATATTACCTGATCCTATGTTCAAATGACAGCTCTGTTGCTTGAAAATGACCTAACCTCGATCAGAATCTTCCAGTACGCTTTAATTTCTTTGCTACAATGATCTTAGTCTGTCATTAAACACCAAAGCATGGCAAGGAACCATCGTTCCTTTTAACGTTAGTTTGAAAATGCATATATCCCGTACACGTGAAATTCTTGAAAAAGTGTACAGTTGGGAGATCGATATGTAGTACAAGCTGATTGTTCAATAATGTCAGAAGTCATTTTGGCTGCTGCCAAATAGAGATCCTCTCCTACTTCTCTCCCCAAATAATGTTGACGAATGGGAGAAGTGCTAAATATATGCCTTTCCACGAATATTCGGATATTTAGAACTGTCCGAGGTATTTAGAAAATATTAAAATGTTTAGAAAATCTAGGGATATTTAGAAATATTCACAGCTTTTTTTGGCTGACCTCTGTGCTAAGTGATTCAAAATATGTTTACTTTTAAAACAAAACTAAAAGATATTTAGAGGGTTTTTCCAGATGTTTCGAAAACGTTTGCGATATTGAGAAATTTTTTTGAGAATTTCCAGAAAGACATTTAGGCAATTTAACGTGATGTTTGGAATTTTTTTTCAACTTGCACTGGCCTAAAGCTCTAAAGGCTCGTTTAATTTTAAGAGAATTTTTAAATATCACTCCAGTGTAAATCCTCGCATTCATACCATTACATATTCTAATTTTCGTTCCAACTATTTACACCTTAAAGTAAGTTTCTTCATTGTAGAAAGTGAGACAATAGGTTCCTCGCCATCACAAGTTAACTTAGTAAATGGGATATTACATATATTATAGTCGTTTTCAGCCATTATTTGTTATGGGATGGGTAAATGCACCGAAAGGTAAATTTTGCAGTGAAAAGTTTGTTTTTTAACGCACATACGGCTTCAATAAATACTTTACTTATGGAATTAACGAAGACAGGCCTTCCTGGTCTACCTTCACCAAAAAATGCAAAACTGAGAGTCCAAATTAGCAGAGCAACGGAAGGACGTTTTGCTTTGTGTTCACTCTTGACGAAGCCAAATAATCGATAGAAGTTGAAGTCTGCTCTGTCAAAAAACTTGAAGATTTTTTAGCGCAACAGTAGCTTGTTCCTAAGGTACCTAAGCAGCTACTACTATACCTGCCTGACACCACTCTTACTCAAGGCCCAGGTCTCGTGTGTGTGTGATCTTGAGACAGGAAATTCCACAATCAATGTTCTTGAAACATGACGAAAACGTTGTCCGTCGTATTGATTGCTCATTTAAAATTAGAAAAACAAAGAGTTTTCTTTCAACGAAAATATATTGGGGTATGTAGTGACAATTTGAAGCGTTTGTATTCGGCTCTATTTGGAAACACTCGACTATCTGTGACCTTACTGAAAGTGTGAACACTTGCATACGACTATAATATTATTATTGCGTTTAAAGACGAATTTATTTTCGTTTCGTCTAGGATAATCGTAGTTGGCCGAGGAGGTTACCGTCGAGTTTTTAATTTTTATATCGTTCAGGCAGGAACGAGCAAACACGTCGAAAATTGCCACGTTGGCTTGTTGTCGTCAAGCATCATGGTATCGATCCTTATGAAAACCGCTCATTTGATACGCCAATCCTCCGATATACATGTAGAAAGATAACAAATGTTCAAAATACTGTGCTTTTGCGCAAATGTAAAAGTAAGGTAAAAACTTATGCTAAGTGGCAAATGTTTATTGAATTTACCCCGCCTATCGATCTTGATCCCTGCGAATGGTATTAACAATAGAACGTAAATGTTTTTTTGAGATGTGAAGCTAACACAAATAATTATAGACTTTTTTGTATTATCATTATTGTAAAATTGACGCGCATTCAGCCCAGAACCCGCAAAGGTAATTAGTTCACTAAAAATAATAGTTTACACACCTTTTTTGTTTAATTCCAGTTCAGCTCCTAGTACTTCTTGTAGTCTTGGATTTAACTCTTTTGACAAACAGTAACTTCACCTGCGGGTTCAAAGGGAAAATTGGAACTCACTAGATCAATTATTCATTCTCCACAGACACTGTACCTACTGCGTTAAAGTTTCGTGTGTGTTAAGAGTGGTTTTTGTCCAAATTTGGCTATATTTAAAGAATATAGACTGACATCTAGAAAGCGCTGCTCACTGAATCCTGTTGCTTGATCTTCCTCACCCCACTACGCCCACGCCTCATTCTACAGAGGTCTACAAACTTCACAATCTCACCTTCTCTTTCTACTTTTTTGCTTCACATTTATTAACAATTTTTCATAAACAAAACAAAAGTTAAGAGGTGGCCAATCGCGGATACTACAAATTATCAAACAACCAAGTACCTTCACTGTGTATAAATGAATCAACACGTCTTAGCGTTGCATGTAGTCTTGAGTAACTCTTTTTTAAAACACAGTTATACCACTGAAATGAGTTCCTTATTCAGCGTGCTACTTTGTGCTCAGCATTTTCTTCACTACTTAATGTCTTCGCAAGGCATACTAATACACTCAAAAAGCTTTGCTGCCAACAAATCACGTCGATTCGTCCCTCTAAGCAGCACAAAATCCGACCGTCAAATTTATTTCGCTACATTTGTTACTCGTGTGATTCCACTTGTCAAAGAATCGTCTGCTCAGAAATCACGTCGATTCGTCCCTGTAAGAAGCACAAAAACCGACCTCCAAATTTGTGATATTTCGCTATATTTGTTACTCGTGTGATTCCACTTCTCAAAGAATCGTGTGCTCAGAAATCAAGTCGATTCGTTCCAAGAGCTAAGCACAAAAATCTACCTTCAAATTTTTGTTATTTCGATCCATTTTTTACTCGTGTGATTCAGCTTCTCACAGAATCGTCTTTAGAATAAATTAAACGGAACAGTCTTTGTAGCTTACAACCACAATTAAAGAATATTAGACTTATTACTTTTCCTTTTTTTTCATATAATACTCCTGTTCATCATTACTAATCGATATTCATTTCATTACTTGATCAGGAAAAACAAAAAAGCGAAAAGCAAACCCATTAAAAGTATCGCAGTTTACCTCAACTGTAGCTTGATTGTCTGATATTAGAAAATCTTGCTAGTCCAGTTTAAATGCTCGTTGGCTATGTTCACTGTTTTCACATTATCCACTGGCCGGCGATGAATTTTAAATATTTCGTGTATAAACTAAGCCAGTATTTCCTTTGTTCTTTTATTTGCTTCGCATTTTCACGAACGCGCGTGAAGCCATTGTTCTTTTCATTGGAGCTGACGCCTCTTGTTTGGTTAAAAGATGAAACAAAACCACTCTGTGTTTTTCAAGGAAAAACACAACTGCAATTTGCTCGAAAATCTCTGCGTAAACAGCATGACGAAATGTCCGTCAGTGAAGTGTTAACAGGCATTTACTGGCATTGTTTTCAAGTTTGCTGAACATAAAATGATTGTTTTTCTTGATACCTAAGCCGTGGAAATTACCTAAAAACGTTTAAGTGACAGTGAAGTTCCTTATCTGTTACTCCATTATCGAAAATTGAATTTAATATTCATTGCTCTCAAGTGATACGGACTTTGAAGTGAGTGAATGAAAGTGCTTTGGACGGGGCTTCCTCAGCTGGGTTAACAAAGCTGATTTCTAAATTCGACATCTAATCTTGCTAAGGTAAAAACATATCGTTCTTTGTTTTCTTAAAGGGATGATTCAATGCAAATCTTGTCAAGTTAAGTCTAGGCAATCTTACAAACCAGTCAACGGAGCGTAAATTATTTCAACCTCTGTATTTTTAACGACAACTCGTGATTAATAAAATGTGTAATGTTCACTATTTCGTTTGGAGGAAAACACCAGTTGTAATTGATAAACGGTACATAAATACGCCACGCGTTACTTTTTAAACTTCGAATCGTTGCGTTTCTTTTAAACAAAAATTAATAATAAAAAAAGCAGAAAAGACCAGTTTTGATATAACTGAATATTTTCAGCATAATAAACCGTACTATACGAACATACTGCTTAACGGCTTAAAGTCATAAGTGAATGTTCCGAATTTCTAGTGAAAAGAAATTATTATAAATTATTTGTCCAATGTTATTGGGAAAAGGTTTGTGTGGCGAAATGGTGGAACAATGCTCCTTACATTGTCCTTAATGCTAATAATCTTTGTGATCATTAAATTAATTCTCTTTACTTTAATACTTGTTTGTGTATTGATTTAAAAAAGGGATACCGATCTTCCTACGGCTCACATAATCACCTAACTCAGATATTTCGTTGTTATAGGTAATTAAAAATTATGCCTGAAACAAGGCTGATTTCAAAACGAAAAGAAAACATGCGCTTAATTCTTTTAGCTTCTGCGCAGACTCTATAATTTGCCAACCTTCTCATAACCACTTGTCTCAAAATATTTGTATTGGTTTGAATATTCTTCTCACGTCTGTTTGACTTCCATAGTTTTTTAAACTTCTCTTTCCCAAAAAATGGGACTGATAAATTTAATCTTGTGATATCTCAGAATACTTCCCAGCTCTATGCCTTATAACTGAGACCTTTTACACTGAATTAAACACGTGTTTTAGCCATTATTTCAATTTTCAATTGCTGGCTTAAAAGGAGAATGTTCTTTTAGTTTTCAGAAGCTTTATTTTTCATTCTTGTTAATTGCATTAAAGAATGAGATTTACGACGGTTTTGTTCGAAATCAATTTACTTTCATTTTCTTTCAGTAAGTGAAGCGTGACGTTTTGAACGTGCTGGAAATTGAAAACGTAAAAAAACAACTTTAAGTCATCTGTGATTTTCTCATGCCTTTAAGATGCATTTGGCAAAATTATTTAATGTCTTAAAGTCACCTGGTGAAATAAGTGCATTTGGTGAAACCTGATAGAGGTTACAAGCCGGTTATTTCCCAGCAAGGCAGGCTGATAGCTGACATTTCAACTGGTTGTTTATTTTAAAGAAAAGAATAGCTGACTTGAAATCAGTTGTTTCCAAAGTATACTAAAGGCGAATTGAAGAACACAAAAGCAATAGGTATTGATGAGAAGTTTAGAAATCATTTTACGCAACTTTTCAAATAGATATTCCAAGAACGAGCAACATGTTATTTTCTCAGACAATATCAATAAAGATACGGTGGACACGGAGAAAAACATCAGCTCCCCGCCACAAGAGAGGTTATTTTCTGGAAATTCTTAAGCTTACAAGGAACGAAATGTATAGTAATAAAAACGAACAATGAATATTCGAATTTTATTCTTACAGTCGTAAAGATAAGCGACAAGCTTGTTTTTTTTTCCCAGTTAGTCTATCTTTGTAGATAATATTTGCTTATTGGTTTTAATCTAAGTTGGATATACAAAAGGTGGGAAAATTGGCAACGTTTTGACGGTGGATTTCACTGCAACAGTGAAGGGAAGATGAAGGCAGAGGTGAAGCTTTCTGGAATAAGGAAGCAGTTTCTGAATGAAGGTGCCTATTATACAGAAAGATTTAAATTTACACCACAACTGTAAGACTGAAAAAACGGAAATTACTGAGTAGAAACGAACATCATGGAATATACTACAACAATGTTATTGCTTTTTCCCCGAAAAAATTTACTAGAATCCAATCATTTTTATTCTTACATGTAATATCCCAAGGCATTCTATATGCAGTACCAGCGGGATACAAATATAGGATATGACAAATCGTGATTTTCGAATCCGAAGAGGCGGCACAATGGAATATTAGATTTAGCTTGTGAGTAAAGATAGAAGTTTAAGAATCTTGCGAATAGAATGTGAAGTAGCTTTGTGGTAACTACTTACGGAGTTCATTTCTGAAAGATTTTTATCTGATAACTTATTTCTTACGTTTGTTACATGTCGAAACTTGTAAATGAATTTAGCTCAAGTAACACATTGCAAATTAGTGGTTTTCACTTTTCAGAAATTTCTCCGTTTTGAATTCCATTTTTGTGCGATGAGCTCTAGCAAAGCCATTCCAAATGCTTCATAAGGACGAAATAATTCAAGTACAGTTTTTTTTTTTCAGATTTTCTTAAGAATGGTTGTGTTGACTGATTTACAAAGTCAGTAAGCGAAAATAACGGATTTTTACACTGCAGGTTTTCTTTAAATCATAACACGTAGTGTAATTTCAGCAACTCGTGCAATTCTTTTCTGTTGAAAATAATAATTTCAAAACTGATCTAAAATCTAAATTCAGTTCTGCTGATGAAGAAGAATAACTTACTGTGAATCGCGGGCCCACTTGCTTTAAAAGTGAAATAACGTCATACAACAGATGACTCAATTTGGCGGCTGGGATGCCCTCTGGTTTTTCGCCAGTGTTAAGGTCTTCCTTAAAGGCCTTCTTTTAACTAATTGCATCGAAATGATTAAGTAATACGTGAGTAAACACTTCTGTTTCACAACGGAAGTAAATAACTAGACGTTTCGCGAAGATTAAATAAGATTTGTTATTAATAGATAATATCGAAAATTAGCAACCTGTCTCTATACGTTATGTTGAAGGGAAGCGTTTCCGCTACTTGTTTGAATCCGTTTTGAAATATTCTAATAATATATTTGGAAGATCACTTTTTGAATTTTTTCATGTAGGTCGGAACGACGTGGAATAAATCTTTTTTCTTGCCTAAGAAAAAAAACATTTTGTTCATCGGTAAATTGGCTAAGCCGACTAGTTAAAGCGCAATTAGTAAATATCGTCGCAAAACTAAAGAAGCGGAAAATAAGCTCTCAAACACCATCACGAGCATTTCCAAAATTGATTTTCTAACGCCCTTCGTCTTATTACAAGAGTAAATAAGAAAGCGCTTGGTAAATGAAAATATCCGAACGTTTTGTTTTCCTGACCGGAAAAACACATTATCTGAACAAACGGTAATAACTTAAACGAGTAAGATGAATTAAATTGATTCAGTACTCCTCCGTAATTGCTCAAAAATCATTTGTAATTGTTTAATACGAACTATCTTAATACGAACTATACTTTGAAATTATCGACATTTTTGACGGCATAAAGCCAGCAGAGACATTGGAATCATGTGGTGTGAAAATTACGAAAGATTGAATTGGAGGCGCATCAAGCTTTAAGGAATAATATACGATTTGACAACGATATAAATAACAAAAGATTTCGCAGAAACAAATGCACGAGATGATTTAAAATTTAATTTAACTGAATCTCGGTTAAATCTCCAATTCATCTATAAGACGATTTACCGGAGTCACTGAGTATTAAAATATTAAAATAACTAGGTTTCATAAATGTATCAAAGAATATAGAACCGTTTACAATCAGGTTAACTCGTAAAAGTAAAGAACGTGATATTAAAAATGAACACAACTGACGAGTTGGTTCCTAGCTTGTCATCGTGTTAGTATAAAAGAATTAAGAAAACATATCAGTTTCGTAGAATAGCTGGGTTTGAAATAACAGTAAATTTATACACTGTCACGAGTACTTATTTTATATGTTGAGGGAGATAATTCACTTAGTGTGTTCTTTTCAAATTCGACTGGAGAACAGAAATGTCTTCGCGGACCTGTATAGAACTGACAAAACCGTAATAAATTATTATTTCATAAACGTATAGGATTGCAAACTGAATTGTTGTTTATAGTCTTAAATGACCCAAATAAATAAAAAGCCAGTCAAGGCGCGAATGATATACGAGTTGACAAAAAAAAACCTGTTTTTACCATAACAAGCTATTGCAACTAAAATCTATTGTCAAAAAGAAACGCCATATTTTTATCGGTGCAAATGTCTCATGCCTGATACAAAAATACACAATCTCAGATATAATAAGTGCAAGTTGTTGTTACCAACAGATACATTAGTAATGTATCTGAACTATTCACTAGGTGATATAAGATAATAAGTTCCGAACTGCCACATAAAATTACCAAAGGCGTGATCGTCAGAATTTTGTGTTGTGCTTTCTCGTAACGTAATTTTACTTACGCCTCACAGAAACAGACTCCCATAATTTTATTGCATCTCAGTAATGAGATCATCTGGCTTTATTGATGATAGATTGTTCGTAACGGTGTCTTTTTTACGAACTTTGTTAGTATGAAATGTCAGGCTTGAATACATTTACTTAATAATAAAATCAAATAGGTAGAGACAGCTTAATAATAATCAGGGAAATTAATAACACAGGCCGTTTGCCTTCCGTAGCAAACAAACGATTTTGAAGTATCCGAAGTTTTCAAAAATTATTAGGAAACAATTTTACCCGATTTGAACATGATAATTAGCATAACGAGTTTAATTAAAAATTACCATTAAATCAGCTACAAGAAGAGTGCAGTTAACGGTTGACAATAACAAAATAAGGTTCAGTAGTCTCCAAATGTCTGTACCTTTATTTTGTAGTCTAGAGAAGACAGTGTTATTCACAGGTTCTTTACAACTTGCAGTTAACAAGAAAAAGGATAGTTTGATTCGTGATAGACCTTGGAGATAAGTCAAGAGAGTAGTTGGGTTTGAAACAGAGAATGATTACTTAAAGGAGCTACGTCATGGTTTGCTCATCTTGAAAAGTTTAGTCTAAGTTTTTAGTTAGTAATCCGTGTCAATCTTCTCCATCGTTAATCATCCTTGTTCCTTTATGGTTTATTATTATCTCTTTGGTGTTTTCCTATCTTAGTAAACTACTATTTTCAGGTTCCCTCGATTTAGAAGTCTTTTTGTACGTGGCCAAAATTAACTCATTTTGCTGTGACTGAACTCCTTTAAATTCTGATAGCACTTCTCATACACAACCGCACTAGTTATCATCCAAATCTCACTGTTCGAAATGCAGGAAAATTTGATTATCAAAACCCGTCATGTTCTATTGGTGTCTCAAGAAATTAGCAATTAACGAACGATTCTGCCTTCAACAACGACAACCCACTGATAAATTATGACATTTTACACAAACTCGTCCATTAATTGGTTCATGGAGCAGGTATTGTGAGCCCTAACTAAATGATAGATAGCGTTTTTTCACAACAACGGCAGAAATTCTCGCGCGCTCTCTGGCTAATTTTCATACTCAATAAGCAGACAGACACATGAATATAAAATTTCTGCCTTCTTGTAATCCTAAAAACACAAATTGATGTCAATTTGTTAATTCCAAAGGCATTCTAAAAAAGCAAGCTCCACATTTTAACATATCTGTTTCCATCTGACACCGGCCAACGATCGTTGTTATACAGTGTTCCTCATTTTGCTACCTTGCATGTTTGAGTCCCATTTCGAGCATGCTTTTGCAAATCTCTTTTCTTGCTTTTAAAAGAATATGAGGCTTTTATAGGTAACTGAGGTTCAGTTTCGCTCAAGAGAGAGTTTTCACTCCCGTGGCAGACAGCCAGGCAAATTTATTGGACAAAAGAAATTGTTTGTACAAAAGAAAAGAGTTCAAATCGTACAGGATTGGCTTGGTACACCAACATGGCTGCTGTTTTATTGTTTTGGGACACCAATATGGCTGTCGTGACATCATGCGGAAACAGCCTCTCCGCGTTCAAAAACATCTTCAGCTTTCTCTCAGCTACCTTTGACCCCTACATGAGCAGATCTGAATCGGGCTGTCAGAATCCACACTGAAACGGATGTTAACCTCACGTAAGAGCCAGGACCCGAACACCATCTGAAGAAGGCACGCTTGGACATGATCAATTCCAGAGCACAACCATAGCTTAGTCGTATTTATACTAGGATTGCCATCATGAAACCATAAGATGAAGCTTACATCAATCCTGTGTAATTTTAACTTTGAAATTTGTCGCCAATTTGGGTAATAAACCGTGCGCAGTGCATGATGGGCATGGTTAACACGAACAGCTAACGTTTCTGGCCATCACTTCCGGTTAATCCTAACAGAGCATAAATTGACAAATTTTAATTAAAGTACGTTCTCAGTGGAAGTTTTTGAATGGTTACACATGTCTTGGTCAGTTGACGTCGTCTTCAATCATTCCATGAAAAGGTAAGCGCGCTTATTTTTCATAAAAACGACGAAGACGTTGACAACGTTTACTTATTTATTGGCCCAATACACCAATCAAAGTTTGGTTCCGTCGACAGCATTAGTTGATCATCTGTTTGATATAGATATTGAAACGTTTTCAAGTGACGTTCTTGAAACAATGTCGACTGCTTTTCGAAAAAGATTTTGCTATGGGTTGACCAAAATTTGATTAACTTTTCCAAATAACAATTTCTCTATTTCTGACTCAGTACTTTCTTCATTTCCTCGCGGACATTATCACCCACGGTGACGTGAAGTTTACGGAAGGACGAGAAAAAGCCTGCTTTTTTTATTTTGGAGTCTCACTCAATTTGTTGACTCGACAATTCATCAAAACAAACATATTTTATTACAGACCGCCGAAATTCTGATTATGTTGAATGATAGTCTTCCAAGTTTCGATAGTGTGGTTTCGGTTCAAGTTTAGCACTTGTAATAAAGTTATTTTGCTAACATGAAATACTATACCAAAGATCGATTTAAAATAATGCCTGAAAACATGTAACAATTCGCCTTAAGCTTAACTCCATACTTATATATACTTCTTTTTATAGAGGTGATCCGATTTAGTACACAAACACTACCTGGTCATGATAGAGTAAATTATATTCTTCCCTTTGTAGTAGTTTTAAATAGCATTTATATATAATCATCATTCCCAAAAATTGAAAACAATGCGAAAATGTGACGACCTTTACAAAGAACGCGATCCGCCTTCACAAAGCTGTACACACCGGTTCAGCTTACAGAAGTTTTGTTGTTTTAGAATAGATTGAGCCTGAGCGTAGAATACGTGAGTGGAAACATGAGATCTTTTCCTAGCAGAACTTTAACAGTACTCCTACATGATACACGTATTCATAATTCATAAACGGTTTTTCATTCAAACTCATGTAATCGTGATATCCCAAGTGTTCCACGTTGAATAGAATACGTCAAATGACCCGGCTTGGCCCGTTATGTTCCACCCACGCACCTCACGTTCCATTCTTTTCCCTATTCATGATTTTAATCAATTGTGCAGTGTTGCTAAAAATAAAAATAAATGTCAAGATTGCTATCTCGCCATATCTCGCTGGATTTACGGTTCAACGAGACTTCGTCACTATGCTTTTCTTCACATTTTCGTATTTGGTTTTGTGGTTTCATTTTCGACAGTTGCATTAAAGGACCACAATGTTGTGCCAGCGTTTACATAACATACCGACCCTCGGTTCACTGAGCTGCTCCGAAGCGCGGGTTCCTTTCGTAAATTGGGGGTCGGAAACAACAGTATACCGTCCTACATGTCGTGTTGAAAAATGTTCGCACGCAATTTTCGTCATAAATTTCAGAAATTTGTTTGTAGTAAGAAGTTGCCTTACCCCCAAAAAATGGTCCCTGAAGCAACTTCCGTAACACGTTGAAATCATAAAACAGCTAAAGCAGTAGGTCATAAATCATTTTGCATTTGGCAAAATTCCCAAAAACAAACGACTGTACATAAAGGTAATGCTCAAAAGATTGTATTTGAATTAAGTAAAGGTTTCATGGACGCGACGTTAAACGTACAGCGGCAAAGTAAAACAGTTGCACATGAACGCAATGCTTGAGCGCTTTCTTTTGATCGTGAATAGTCAAACACTAGGTTTTCATCCACAAAAAGAACCACTTCGCACAGGATAATAAACAGCACAACATGATGGTACTGCTCAATAGCTTTCATTTGAATGGTCACACACTAGGGTTTCCTCCACGAACGTTAAAGCTAGAACCACTTTGTACACCGCGTAATTAACAGTAGCGCATAAAAGTAACACACTTAGCAGGCCGTACCCTTAGTGCAACGAAATAAACCGCAGCAGCACGTTTCGTTTTCAGGATGGTCGCATAGACTTGAAGAGAATACCACATACAGAATATAATGACTTGTTCTAAGCTGCATGAACATGAAATAATTTTCCATATGAATCAATTCTGACACACTTGGGTTTCATTCACTGTGAACTAAAGAGTTACAACTACCGTCTTGTATAGTATGATAAACACTCTATGCCTCGTGAAAATACTGCTGGAGGGCTTTCATCTGAATGGTCATAAACTAAAGATAAATCACCAGCCTTTAGCTTGGTTTGCTTCTTAGTGGGAATGAAAACTATTCAGAGAAAAGGAATTTAAATTTTACTGCTCTTCCCAAAGATTCGAGACTTTGAATTGGCGGAGATCCAGCTTGTGAAGTAGCGTTTCTATATGTCTGTGCAAATAATGAAGGTGGTTTACCACAGAACAACAGAATATCAATCCGTGTGGGTTACTTTTGAAACAAACATCAACGGGCTCCTTTGTTGTTGTTTTGTTATTGGCTTTGCAGTGAGTCGTAGCGAGCGACGAAATCACTACCTCAGGTCACACCTATAAACATCTTTCCATTCAAAAACAGTTCCATGAAGGTGTACCAAGTACGTACACTAATTTCTTTCATTTCAAGATTTACATTTTGTAGTGTAATACAAACACTGCCACAAAAATACACTTAGTCGTCAATGGTTTTAACAATACTATGCGCGGTCATGCTGAAGAGGTTCATTCATGCAATGGTTCAGAAAGGGAGTGCCACCTTGTACGGACTGTGCGCCAGCCCTAAAAGAAGATACTGTATTCTAGCGTTCATTTGGTTTGAGAACGATTCTTTACTTAATTATTATTCACAGGGTCAAACTGTCGGCCTACTACTTAAAGGTACTACTTAAAAACTATCGTTTGAATGGTCACATGCTATGGCATTATCCGCAAACTTAAAAGTTAGAAAAACCTAGTGCACTATGATAAACAGCACAGTGCAAAAGTAATGCGCAATATCTTTCATTTAAATGGTAAAACACTAGGATTTCATTCACTGGCTTAAATGTTACAACCACCTGGTTCAGCATAACAAACAGTACCACATGAAAATACTGCTCAGTAGCTTTCATTTGAATGATCACACACTAGGGTTTCATCCACAGACTTTAATGTTAGAACCACCTTGTACAGCACAATGATAAACAGTACCACATGAGAGTACCGCTCAGTAGCTTGCATTTCTATGGTTACCAACTAGGGTTTCATGCATCCAAGATCAACCCGCGGTAAGAATATTGTTTCGCAGTAGGGTTATAGTAGAGCTTCATCCCCGTGATGTAAGCATTAAAGCCGCCCTTTGTAGCACAGCGAACAGTAACACGTAAAAGTAACTGCTCAGTAGCTTTTATTTGAAAATTTCACAGGTAGATTTACATCTTCCGACATCAAAATTGGCATCTTGTGCAGACATGCAGGTCACAGTTCATGCTTTTATACGTTCATGGTTATATAAGTCTCAACGTCCTAGTAAGCAATTTAAGCTGAAGTGAATATATAGTCTAATTTGAGATACCCGAGAGCAGTTTAGTTCTCCGTTTATTTCAAAGTAGAACGACGACGGGTTCGCAGACCTACAGATGTGTAATTTGTTGCCCAACGCGACTAGCGACTCGGACTCTTTTCTGTGGAGCGCAATCTTGTTTAACACTAGCTGGCGAGGCTTCCGCGGGAAATGTTATATAATGCATGTTTCGTTGACCATGCAATGGAATGCAACTAACCGATACATTCACCATCGCCATATTTTAGCGCCTTTAGCATAGTCTCTCTGAATCAAGGTAATGTTGAGTCAGTACTGAAAAACTTGCGCTAAAATCACTGGGTATCAAAGTTTCCGTGCCTTAATGCATAAATGTCACGCCTACTACTCACCAAAATCTCCCGCCTGTGGTCTCGAGTTTAAGGAATATAAATTTCTGGGAAATTATCTTCTGAAGGAAATGTTTGATATTGGTTTTCCATGCACGCGTGTGGAATCCCTGACCTCACGTACACTATTTGAACACGCACATGTACACAATAATTGCGCGTGATCTTTTCCATTGAAGCGCATCTTTTCAAAGTAGATGATTTTTAACAAACAGATTTATGATTTTCGTGGCTTGTAGTTTCTATCATGTTGTTTCCCTTATAGAACGAAACTGTGATCAATTAAGCCGAAGATAACTTGATTTCCTTGCTGGCTTATGTTTAGCATTGCCGCAGGCTAGTTTCTTCATTGACCACTAGTGACCGAGCCAAGCGTGAAATAATCTCTGCAATATTAAGATGTTTTGGTTTGCAGATTATGAATGGTGTCTGCCCAGGGTCTTAATCATATTGTTGGTTCAGAGACAATTTGAACTTTGCTGCAGTTATATTTTAGGCATCTAAATGACAAAATGTAGTTTTGTGGGCGTAAGTTGATTATCCCACAGTAAGTTGTATAATTAAAATTTGCAAGCTAACATCTAAGGTCGAAAACTTGAAATAAAAACTTAAGCTCAGGTCAGACGAGACATAATAAAAGATAATGACCTAGGACTTGACTGAGAACATTTTGAAGACTGTTTGGCAATCCACACAAACAATAGGATACTGAACACGATGCGAAAGTAAATTTTCTTCCTGTTCTTTGAGTGTCCCAGCTGAAAAGGAAGTGCTTACACTGTTACAAGCAACCTTGACTTAAACAAAGAGAAAAGCCTTGACAAATTACAAAACGTTGTAAATAAAAGCTGTAAACTGGTTCACGGGCGATCACAGGCGTAACATTTTGGGTACAATTTGAATGCAAGCCCTTCGTAAACTCGAAGTAATTGAGTTTTCCTAAATATAATGTTAATTGTCATACATGTACGTTTTCTTGCCCATGTTTTGGTGCTGCAAGACATTCTGTCTTCGTTGCTAGACGTTCAATGACCTCAATATCATATTAGTAAATTCTAAAAGTAAACAATTGAAGGTGCTAAGGTAGCAATACATCAAAGCCACTACAAGGGACGCGAGCGTAAAACATTTCCTTTGGAGAGCAGTATTCTTCAACATTTTTGGCTAACAGTAAAACCTAAAAAACCGGCATGTACATATTATTTTTAAATGTTGATGATATTTGGATCGTCCATAACGTAAGATATCACTTAACCATGCGATTACGTAACTGCGAAATGTTAAAGAAAAATTTAGTCCAGTCTAACACATATGCCGGCAGCAGTCGAACCTCACAATGCGGACAGTTTTACATTACGGCCAGACAGCTCAATTGGTTCCAGACTAATAAGCCAAAATTCTTGCAACCTCTACCTCAACAACAGTTAGGTCTGGATGAGAAATAAGGCGCTTTTAACGGCCAGCTGAGATTGTGAGATATGAAAAATTTACTGGTAGTTGAGAAGTAAACTGGAATTTTTGACTGATTGCTGTGACTTAGGCATGCACTTCCATGCCGACCCTCTAAGACAGTCACCTCCATTAAACGGAGAGTCAATTCAGGGCATCTTTAGTGTCCGTATTACAAAGAGGTTTGCAAGTACTACTGTTATCTGTGCATAATCTAAAAAGCTTTTCTGCACTTGTGTAAGATTAATTCTTAATCATGTGCATTTCCTGATCGCTTAAGACCACCTTGCAATGGAATTGAAATACTTATTTTTCTAAAAATAGGAACATTCCATGATATTTACGGGTTTCTCAAAAAACGCCAACAGACGGATATTTGAATTAGTAAAATCCTCGAGATAATATAAAACGAAAACAACAAGATAAAGAAACTAACAGTTAAATAAACAAATCTGGAAATATTCGGATTTAGTAACTAATCCATGTTCATAACTCAAGTTGATCATTCAAGAGATCTTGCTCTTAGCCACAGAAATGTTCCTAAAAAGGCTCGGAGGAAAAAATTTGCAATTTTTGCAGACACTCTGGATTGCTAATGACTTCTTGCGTAATCTTATATAGTTGCCATGGACATCGGTAAATGAGCAAATTTTTTTTTTGTCCGGTAATATATATGGTTCTATAAAAGATATACTGAACTATGACGGAAATTTCTACTACAAAAAAAAAACCTAGGGTAATCTGTAATTTCTACAGAATCTGATGTTTCTTGAGGTTAGTATGGCACAGTTCTTGCATACATATTTATACACCATAGACGAAAGTAAAAATAGCGACTTTTATCGAATTATATTACCGATTCTACATAAGATATATCATGACGGAAAATCCAAGCGTTTTGTAGAAGTTTGTATGGATGTGAAATTCGATCGAAAGATAGCACAACTCTCCTTCAAAACGGTAAATTTAACTTGAAAATCGAAACCTACAGCCCTGCTGCCGATAGCCAATAAAGCGCCAGAAAGATAGGAGAAATACAGAAGGTATCGTTTTGAATTTAAACAACGTAGCTTTTCGAAGGAATAATGGCACATCTTTCGATTGAATTCCAAATCCATACAAACTCTTATAACACGCTTTGATAACCTGTGATGTAACTATGACAGGAATTTTATTAATGAATCTTGGCACTCTTTCAGCATGCCATTTTTCGATGGTGGTTTTCGCGCGGGCAAATATCGTCAAAATTTGAAACAACTAAATACGACTTTAAGGGTAAATATTTTTATTTGAGATCTGTGGCGGTCGCCGTGACTGGCAAGAATCATCCTGGCGGCAGATAAAAGTAGTTGGAGCATGTCTCGGCAAAATGTTACATAAGGTGCTAATAATATTGATCCAAAGTCGAACTGATAATTTATTGTGTGTTTATGACGGAAAATTTTTGTTAACTTTCAGTTGCAAAACAACGGGAAATATTAACTAGCAAAGGGACCAGTAGAAACCTTATAACACAATATAATGCTATCTGCTTAAAGAATTGTAGAAGAATTTACTGTACGACTAGGTGGTAAACATTTCGGGAGTGCCGTTCACAAAATTTCCATGTTTTAGAAATTAGACGAAATTTGACGAAATTTTCAGTTAGGCATCCTCCTTCCCTAAAATAATACACTGGTGAAAGAGCTAGAATTGCGTGCTACAATGCGAAATATTATAATTTTTTTTGAAAAAAATTTCTCGAAGGGTGAAAGGGCTAATTATAACCTTGGTCTCCATGGCTGTTCTTTTGGAGTGCCGCCATTTTCATTTAATAATCTCTTTTGGGTCAGCCCCCTTGAAATGTAATGATGCGTGTACACACAAAACAGTTCTGTTGTGGCGCCCCATAAGAAAAAACGCAAAGGTTGAGCCCTTTTTTAATCTTCCAGCTGTCTGGAAATAATTTATTTTCCATTTAAGATGTAAATAGAAATACATAGTTTTATCAAGTCATTGATATGAAAACAAGGGTGTTGAAATTTGCATCAATCCATTGCATAGGTTCAAGGTTTAACCTGGCGTCACGTGTTTGTGATAAAGTAATACTTCAAACTTATAGTAACTTCTATGGAGACGGCTTATCGAAGATTATGAGATTTCCGTTTTTAGAACACGAACTGATATTAGTGTTTAGCCGCAGTTGTTTTTGGGATTCCGGGATTTAAGGTGGTGCAAACTGGTTCGTGCTAAACGTAGTAGTCTATTTTTGTTCTCCGCCTAGCCTCACGAAACCTTTTACACTACACTGAGTATTGAAAAAGGATTCATTTAGTCCAGTATTGATTGACATAAGACGAAATAAAGGGCTTAAGAATAATGGCACCTCTTATTGTAACCTTTACAAAAATGCATTCTCTTGTTGAATTTACAAAGCGAAGCACACAGCCAGAAACTGCCCCGAAGCGATTGTGTAGTCAAGCTCTGTCTAAGAAGTATTTCTTTCTAAATGCTTTAACGACATAGTTGAGTTATTTCTAGCCGACATACCAACAGCTGCAGGTCAATTAGACGCCAGCGAAGGGAAATATTAGAGCTTGAAATTCGCGGAATAGTTTTGCGATATCAATGTAACTGTTTTTGTTCGGTCAGTTTCTTCCGCGAAACCCAACAGGAAATAGAACTATGGCCCATTTCTGAATCACCGATGAAAGTGGCAATTCATTCACGTAATGTTTTATATTATCTCGGGTTTATCACAATTGAAGAGATAACGGATTTTGCGGGTTCTAAATACCCTTTATTAATATCAAAGGGAGCATTCTTTTCTTCTATGCGTGAGAAAGACGGGTTGAAACGCACAATCACACCATGATTCGCTACTGAAACCAAAACGATGCGACTTCAACGCGCGTTTCAAATATGCTACAATGGTGAGATAATATCTAAACCAAAACAAAACTCAAAAAGTGTTTACAGATCCGCAGTGGAAATATATGTCAAGGTTCACTGATTCACCCTCCACAGTACATGCTAACAATACGTGCAAAAGATTATATTTTTCTTCATGAAAATGAAGGACGGTTTTTCAATTGGAAACCCATCGAGAGATCAAATGCATTTTGAGAAAGTCTCATATCGAGTTTCTAACCATATCGTAACAACTTTGGTTTGTAGTAAATTAAAAATTGTGATTTCCACCGAAATGCCTCAGATTTACCCGTAACAATAGTAACATGTTTACAGGCTAATCTACATGAGAAAATCGAATTTTCGTGAAAACATGAAGCAAGAGTACAGGAATTATTTAGCTCGGGGTGCTGAATTTGCATTGCAAAGAAGACTATTAAAGGCAACAGCGAGTTGAATGGATCTTTCGGGCGACTTTGTAACGTGGCAAAGCTTAGCAATAATGAAAGTGGAAAATTTTGTTTCTTGTTTCAATTAAGATTGATTTGCTCTAAAATAACTGGTTGTAGCTTATAACGACGGGACGTCTTTAATAAAAGACCGATTCTAGCGAAATATGTAAACATGTAGCCTCTGCCACCAGCTGAAATGGAAATGTAATTTTTCGCGCGCTTTTTTCCAAGAGCGCAATTTGATCGGATATATCCTGCGCGCTGTGATATCGCCGTTCGAATCATCTGTTACTCTAAGTCGTTCTGATATCGCGTGATATCAGCATTCGTGGTTAATACTGGTCGTGGCAAATTTGAATACATTAGGTAGTACGAATCCATGTTTGTATTGTATACAAAAGGTGTGACGACAGCTTACGAAACAATGAAATCCCTTAATACAATGTAATTGTCGGCTTTTTGTTAGTCACCTAACAAGCGAATGTAGATCAACTCGTAAAAGTTTCGAAAACGGCTTGAAACACTGGCAAGTTCGAAACAACGAGACTTCGCGACTTCATTTGAAAGCTAAACTTTGATCTGAACGACGGCAAAGTGAACGCACAATTCAATACTCGGAGATTTCAGGTAAGCCTGCTAGCGGTTTACTTACAAGTTATGATTTATTAAGAGAGTTAATTTTGCGATCCCGATTTCTCTTCTGCAGCTATTAACACCCTTAAACACCTTTTTCGATAAGTGTTCGAGGTAATTTGCCCAATATGTTTCAAGGTTTTCCGAGTGCAACGATTTTCGCGTAACTGACATATCTTTCTCTTCAAGCTTGTTTATCTTGTAATCAAACATTACGTATTCAAATATAGAGTACATATTTACAAAGTTTACCCCGGTTTTGTCTTATATATCTTCTCGAAACAGTTATATGTGTCTATACGCTTCTAAGGTATCGAGTGCGTTTCATTTTCGACTATTCTTAGCAAAATCCTGCCTTCTGAAATTTCATTTTAGCGAAATGTAATCCAGTTTACACAGTCTTGAACAAGTGGCGACAAGTCAATAGTCGGTTGTGCTGCTTAAGGGGGCATTGACAACGGTTTACATCTTTCCCTGAATTAACAAATATTTTCTACCGACGGATTGATCGTAAAATTTGTGCCTCTTGTTTGTAAGCTCGAGTAGTTATTTCCACCAAAATAATGGAGTGTAGTGGAAAAGTAAAGCTTTATGCGTGCTCAAGCTTGCGTAACAAAATTGACTTGGTACGGAATCCACCTGCCGCGAGAAAAAGTTCGATTACAACTGAACGCCATCTAGAACACGCAGTCATTAGAAAATCACAAACAGGATTAAGCGCACAGCGACCCCGGATTACTAAGTTTTCTTTTTTTATTTCTTTGAAGAAAAAAGCTGGGGAATCTAAAAGGCTCTAACAAAGAAAATTGTTTTTGAAGCGACAGTTAAGCACACATGCGATTGATGAAAAACTCACGGGTGGCAAACGGGGTTAAGGGTTCTTCGCCCGGATTTACAGTTATAGCCAATTTCCGGGGCTGCGAAACAATTTCAACTTTACATCTGTGCCGCAAAAATAGAAAGTCTCGGCTACAAAAATAAATGCGCGCAAATGAAATTCCGAGGAAGAGACATATCAACAGCCGGTTCTCCTGTGTTTCGCCATCTTGAACGTTTGGTAGCGAGTGGTTAAGTTTCTAACCGAGGTCGCGTTGATTCTTTCGAAGAAAAACAGTTAAGTTAAACAATTTACAGCGAGGACCGCAGTTGCGTGACCTCCCGTGAAATGTTCCATTTATGAATGCCAATATATTAACGTGTTAACAACAGCCCGGGTCTAGTAAAAGACGAATTTACCGGCTTGGATAGAGTTATCAAAAACCATGGGTTAATAGTGATGTTCGCGCCGGATATATTTACCAAGGATCGAAAGCTTGCACAGTTTCAGACAAAGTCAAGCGGTTTATAAGTGAGTAACCTAGTGAGAAGGAAACGCTAAATAAAAGCTATTGTTCGAGTGATAATTTATTCGTGTTCTACTTTCAGGAGATGCATTGTTAATATCTCCATTTTCTTTAAAACCTGGTAAACGGTGGAAAGAAACCAAAGAGAGATGTGCTATGAATTTTTTCTCGTTTTGGTTTTCTTATTATTGAATTAGAGAAATTAAAACGCTTTTTAGTTCTGTCAGCGTTATTTAAGAAACTTCCATCGACGTTTGCTCTGATGAAATCATTTTCCAGGATGATGGTAGTCGCGAGTTTTTGATTCAGTTGTCGAGTTTAAATTTATTTGTAGAAACTGCACCTAGATTCAGTAATTGCGTCCTGAAAATTGCTGAGTAGATTTTATGTGCTGTTTCATTCACCTCTGCATTTAACGCGCACACGTTAAAATGCTTTGCATGTTTAGGCGCATTTCGCTTGTTAATTAAACAATTTACGCGCGTTATTACAGCCTTTACGTGCTAATAACTGTTATAAGCGCGCTTGTGTTTTGTGTGGAGGGGTGTGAAAATCCACCCAACAAACCTTAAAAATACAGTACACGGCTAACATCACGAACTCAACAAAACAGCTGTGTAAAGCTTGGTAAAACATCTTTTACTGGGTCTAAATAGCTTAATGTAAGCCTTTTCATGAAATGCAGTTTTTATCTTTAACCAAACCATTACGGACATTTTTGCTGAAAATAAATTTAAGATAACGGTGAACTCGACTTGTTCAATTCATTTTGAACCCGCTTGGTTTACTACAACTGCGCTACTGTAAGTTGAAAAAACCAAAAGTCGATTGTATTTGTATGTAGCGTGCTTTTTCTTCGAATTCAATATCTTTTTACATTTGCCCTGAACAATACGACATGTTTGCGTGGTTTCACAAACCAATCACTGGCCGTTACGTTATTGTTACCCGTTGAACACATTTCACCACATAAAAGAGAGTTCATTAGGGCTCTCTGGAGTGAAATAATAAGCTAACCGGCTGTTCAAACACAAATCAACCTGTTAATGGACTGGCTTCCACTGTTTCTGTCGGCGCCGCAATGTCGAGCTCGAAAAAGACCAAGTCGGCGCTGTCTGTGTTGTGCTGCGTATTAAATACTTCAGCGAGACTTTAACGATTATGATGCGAGACTCGTTGACCGGGAGATAAGTGGGATAATAAATCGTCATAACAGCCTTTTGTAATGATGACAAGTATGAAAAAATCGATCATATCTCGTAGTATTCTCAAACTGTTAAAGAGTACATTCAAGCCCCGGATGAGCGACATATTTAAGTTAAAATGCTTCGAAATAGCAATTAGCGTCACTGTAAGTCACAGTTTTTTTCTTCTTGGATGGAAACAATTTTAACTGAACTATCAGTGGCTGGATTTTCATGAATATAGTTTTCACTCGTTGCCTAGCAACCCTACTTGAAGAAAACATTTCATTGTCTCGACATATTTTCATTTCAACAAAGGCTCTTTGACAACCATTGTTTTTAAAAAAACAACTCGTTATTTACGATCAATCTTTCGAGTAAATATGGTCGTTGATACAATTCTTGATTAACAACTCTCAAAATAATTTCAGCACTTAAAGTAGTGCGAAAGACTAGAAAATTAACAGAGTATGAAGCCACCAGTTTCACTGAAAAGTGGTTTCCTATCGCTAATAATTGGTTAATTATCTCGGGATTCTATTGGCTAAGCAAGTTTCTAAAGAGCTTGGATAGGTAGGGAATGGCACTTCTTTTTCGGTATTAACTGTTCATCACTGAAAAGGGTTTGTAGTTAAAATTTTTAGAACATTACATCTCATGTGGAATCAGAGTTATTGCGTTTGTAGCCCAGTGGATATCGGACGTTATTCACTTCGCTGAATAACTTTTAACAGCTGCTATTTATTAACAAAGCACTCGTGAAGTTTTATTGCAGTATCACTTCTCGTAAACATGTGCACGAACAGAGTTTCTTTACGAAACATTGTGAAAAGTAACAGATTCGTTTACTTGCTTACTCGGCAAAGATGATTCCATAGGGATGCTATGTTTTTATTTTTTTTCTTTCGTTTTGAACTGGAATTGTAAGAGCTCATTGTGCTAGCATGGAAAAACAGCCCGAGGCTTTGGTATTGTCAGTTTGTTGTTTTTATGAAAAAGTAATTAAGTTTGTGGTAAATTCATACGTCCCTTGGTTTTTCCCATGGATTAAGACTGCACACAATGCCTTGTACTTCAAGCCAATATCTGCTAAGAGAGTTCAGTTACGAGCAAAGTCCATTCTACAGGGCGACACAAACAAATAAAGCCACAGTGCTGGTGACTGTAATGGAAAACGCAAACATATGTTTTGCGCCCTTCGTTAAGATTCAAATGCGATCGTCTCCAGATGGGGCTCAATTGATAGCTGAGAATTGGCCAAACGTTTTACTGTGAGCTCAGAGATGACGCATTTTTGTAACTAATAACTGAGATTTGAGGTCTGCACTATATACTGTGAACTGAAAAAAGGACTAAAATTTTAACTTTTAAAATCTTTAACTGATAACTAAAGAAATAAGCAAAAATTTAACTGATAATTGAGACTACAACAATCCCTTACTCTTTATCGATATTTGAGAGAATTTGACTGTACATCAAGACAATATCCCGATCCCTCAGTAGCTGCAGATCTGATGACTTTCTGTATTCTCACTACCTTTCTACCTGACCAAGTATTGACATCAAAAAAAGAAGCTAGATGTTATAAATCTTGAGGACTAAAGGTTTGAATTAATCTTTCAAAGGAAGACCTCGTGTGTTTTTGAGGTTTCGATCTTTGTAGATGATAATTCTCGTTCTTCTTTAAGTCAGTAAGAAAAGAAAAGAGGTAATTTCTGATTTGCACGGGGGTTTCTCGAAAATGACTCCAATTCTTACTGCAAACGAGACTTTTAAAAAGAAGACTTATTCAAATCAAAACTAATAGTGGTTTCGTCTCTGATAAACCAAAAACAATACAATATCTTTTATGGTCTCAATAAAATATTTAAGATGAGAACGGAAAACTAAAGCAAATGTAAGCAAGATCATTTTCTAAAGTCTTCATTAACTTCACTAACTAAATGTTATTGTTGACGAAGACTTTAAATCAGTTTCTTATGATATTCGGGGGTTTAGCTATTTTATTGTTTTCTTTTGTACCACGGTTTAGCGCAAATCCCAGCCTATATATAGGTTTTTAATGTGGTTTCTCGCTTGGGTTCTCGCCTCACTTTATTTGTTTTACAAATGAAAACATTTAAACACACTTTTGTTTGAGTTATGGTTTAGACACCGCGGCTATAAACAAAGGATTGAAGTTCCGTGCAGGTAAATTGTTTAAATATGTCATTTTCTTTAGATCGAACTCGTTATTAGTCAAACATGAAATAAAAACGCCCTCAGAAGCAAGCTGCCCAACGGCACTGTTGCCTATTAAAACTAAAAATGCCCATATTAGCTCATCGGGTTATTACGGTGTTATTTGGAATTTTCCTAAATTTCCTTTTTTTTCAGACGCAAATAAAAAAACAACCAAAGAAAAAAAATCAGCAAATTCCTAGTTTACCTGTTCGCCGCCATGTTCGATGGAAATAACCAAATCTTTCAGTGGTTTAGAATTTTCTAACATTCCTTCTCCAACAGCGCTCATCCGCAAAGTTGTGCAAGTTATTTGACCTACGAGTCTGCAATTGCTAATATTTGACATTAATTTGTGTCTCACGCAAAAGCGAGTGATATCCAGCACTCTATCAGCATAAATTTAATGCCATACAGTTCATCAACCATTTCAGGTCCATTTGATATTGAGTGGCTATGGCCAAGGTCAAAATTGGAAAAACGCCAGATTTCAATATCTGAACATTGTAAAACAAATAACAAGGCATTAAAATACTGCTGGATATGTGGTTCTCTTTGGTAACATGGGATTATTTCACCGTTTTAATTTACTCGAGGTCTACCTCCTAGGAGTAAGATTATTGAATTAACTGGCCCTGACTCAGTCAACGCCCTTTCAGAGAGCTGATTACGCAATTATTTTTTTCTGGTCTCTCGCCGTATCGATTAAAAACTGAATAGCATTGTTCATTCACAGACTGCTCAATTAAATTGGCGCTCACTAACAACACAAACAAAGGAACTGACTGCTCTTAGCTTGTTTAACAGGGGCAATATTGAAATTCCAGCGGACTTATCAACGAAGTGATCAATGAGACAGCTGTATCCCATAAAGACTTCTAAATCAGGTCGACGTATTGACAGGTTATTCATATAAACTCCAACTGTTCGATTCTCCATACTCAGTGAATTTGCAAACGAGACTTTGAGCGCGATGCACAACGAGTTTGCTGTTAAATTCAGAGAGGTCTCTGAAGAGTCTCTTGGTCGAGACGAAGCGCCGCGTCAGGCTTGCCACGAACTATTTTTTCACAAGTATTTGACAATTCTTTATTGTATATATTTTTTGTTATGTTGTAAGGATCTGAGAGTTTTGTGGTCCGTTGAGTTAATTAATCAAGAGATCTGTTCTGGTTTCACCTGTTGGCATGAGCATCTCGCAGGGTCGATTGATCAAAAACTGCAATTTCAATCGATCAATTTTGTTTTCAAACGGCCATTTTTGTTATCAATTAAACAGAGTCGGCCAGGAATTTTGTAGATTCGGTATACAGGCGGACTTTGAATCTAGCATACGATATTTTGACGCCAAAATTGAGCTTTTGGGGGGGTATAAAGTATACCTTGTTTTTCCAAGTTTTGGTGTTTCGTATGAATTCGCCGGGAAATTTGGGTATGATGGGTTTTTATTTTCAGTTATATTGGTATACCACTACCCCCCCATGGCCGACCTTGACTAAAGAAGGACAAATGACTCACAATTGATGAAGCAGCCTAGATTCCTCAACCAACCCAAACCCCCCCCCCCCCCCCCCCCCCCCCCCCCCCCCCCCCCCCCCCCCCCCCCCCCCCCCCCCCCTAATCACACACACACACGGCGTTTGGCAAAGCGGGGGGAAA
>Ga0126339_10000012_pt1 | contig 56356 bp, 42 predicted proteins | sample OrbTmetagenome_2_FD_92532 | JGI IMG/M metagenome (GOLD analysis project Ga0126339, IMG submission 92532) | Coral microbial communities from Petempiche,Puerto Morelos, Mexico - Orbicella T R C metagenome | ecosystem: Host-associated > Invertebrates > Cnidaria > Coral | place: Petempiche,Puerto...
ATTATTATTATTATTATTATTATTATTTTAGATGTTAAGTAAAATCACAGGTCATCACTGATTTGCTATCAGTGTTTTGCAGTTACTATATTACCTTGTTTTTCTCAGTTCTCTCAAGTTAAGAACTCCCCAGCTCTTAAAACTCTGGAAGCAACACTCTTGGATAATATAATTTTAGCTACACCTGTTGATCACAGGATCACCAAATTTGTACAATTAAGGTTACTACCAAAAGCATGTGCAAAAGCAATTTGAAGGGCCTCATGTGTCTTAAGTTAGACATCGTGTTGTCATTGTAGTTAACATTCACAGCTGCTGATACCCTTTCTAGAGAACCACTCTCAGCCTTCCTCCCAAGGATCGGACTTAGAAGAATTCATGAGGCATCACAGCTTATGTTGATGCAGTTGAAATGTCATGATCGGCATCACAAACTTGAGCAAATCAACCACGCCAAACTGTCCAATCCACAACTCAGTCAGTGCCAAAATACACCATTGATGGCCTATTGAAGTACCAATATACAAACAATGTCTAGTAATACACAAGACCTACAACTGGTGTGAGGTCTACAGACCTAGAACCAAAACAAGTTCTCAGTCAAGAAAAGCCTACTTCACTGGCTACAATTGCTGTGAAAGAGTTACCTCCAAATGTGACTCAATGTGTTACAAGGCTAGATAGCACACAGTCACACCGTGACCTGATTACCTCGCACAGTTCTCCCAAAAAAACTCTCCAGACCTTGAGTGGCTGAATTGCAAGAAAGCCAATCCACTTCCAAGAGGACATTTTTTTATTTATTGATCAATGCCAGAATTGACTTGAGATTCAGTTAATACGTTATATACAGCTAATACTAAGATTAGACATTGACAGTTTGGTGTAAGTGTTGTATTGTTTATTCAGTTTATTTCTAAGTTCAAGAACAATTGAATTTTACTATCTGTTCCCCAAAGAGCATGGAGAAAATGGTGTCAAAAGTAATTACTTACTTACATGTAAGCAAGCAAGTGTGCAAAAATTTTACAGGCCCTTTCAGATGTTATAGGTCATTCTGTCAACAGTTGCCATCTCCTGGTAATAGCACTTATTATGATTGATCCTTTTTCATACCACGCGATTTACAACCATTTACCCATTTGACCACTTGAATAAACCTACCAAAAAATTGGTTTGTGAAAGCATTCACACCTCAACAAAATATAGCTATCATTTATTCATTCTGATCCTTCTTTAATGAAAGAGGCTTGATTCCAAAAGCTTAGGTTGTTAAGATTTGGACACAGTATTATACATATTTTACATGTCAGGAGGCTAATGCATTCATTGCCACAAAAACAGTTTTCTAGTGTACAGGACATTCCGAGTACCAAGCTCTCCTAAACAGTGTCATTCTTGGGCATGGTAGCAGCACTCAAGCACAAAAATTCACAAAAGGTTAGCGGGTGTTCCCCCAGAGGGGTCTAAGTTGGCTTCACCATTCTGTAATACATTGAAGAGATCTGTTCAAGACTTTGCACTGCATGTTGCTCCTGTGTCCAGCCGAGTTGTGACATCACTGGGGTATGAATAAATTTACTGTGTGAAACGTAAGTGGTACCATCTTTCCGTTACAAAATAATAATAATAATAATAATAATAATAATAATAAGAATAGCAATAATAATAATAATAACTAGAAGAATAATTTCTTAATTCATGTGATAAAATTACATATGAAATAAATGATAAAATGATTAAAAATATCTAAAAAGCACTTTACAAATTTAAAAAGGTAAAATCAAAGAGGTAAGATTATATTGCTAATTTATTGTTGAAACATAACCTGTTGATAAAACTATTTTTAAAACATTGAGTGTTTATTTGAGGGAGCTGGCAGCTCTCACATCTTAGACTTGTTCATGATTGTTTTAGTCGTGGTAGCATGAGGTGTAGTGGATGGCAGCTGTTGGTGCTTATTTTTTGGAATTGATTGGATCACTTTCTTCTAACAATTGACGAATATCTCGTGGTTTGGAGGTATTGCATCTTTTTAAGGCTACATTCAACTGCACCATATACTGAAAGGCCATTTGTTCAGAGACAAACTTAAGATAGAAGCATCAAACTCAGTTTTTGATCAACATTCAAACTCCCTGCCTCCCTCGGCATATTCTCTCATGAGTAGCTCTTGTTTGATGTACTTTGTTGGTTGAAACACTCATAGCTGGGCATGCTTCTTTTCCTAGCACTTCACAGAAAAATGTCCCCATTTACCACACTTAAGACTCATTCTTGCCAGAAGCCGGACATTTGGCTGTGTCATAAGGTGATCAGTTTCACAAATGTCACATAGGACCTTAAGGGTTCACTTTGTCTGGATTTTTGTCAATGGCTTGAAAGACTATACTTTGCTTTCCAGGATTCTGTTTGTCTGTTACATGAACTATATTTTGAGGATCAGGCACTACTTCTTTAAGATGCTCTTTGTGCATTTTTGACATTTCACTGCCTCTATTAGAACCTCTATACATCCTGTTAATCTAGAGACTGGGCATTCCCTTAACAGCCTATTGTGAGTAGCTGAATCTCGAAATTACGCCAATAAACTTTCACACAGACCTTCAAATGAAAGTGATTTCTGACTTTGTTCACTTCTAACACTGTGTTTTCCTGCTACTGAAGCTTGAAATATTCAGGAGGCCAGTGACACTTAAGCAGATGGAACTGGATGTAATTATGCCTGTAGCTAAGGATCCTGTAAGACACTTTGAAACCACTTCATTTAACACTTTGGGTTAGGGTTAGCCCTGCAGTCAACAATCGTCACTCACCGACAAGGAATCCTAGGACATGCATGTGATGCTTAATGGTTCTTTTTTAATGAAACATTTTTGACACCATAGGATTTACACATAAGACAGAAGATCTGGTAACAAATGTAATGGCTCATTTGTTTTCCACCTACCATGCAAAATCTTCAATGTATGCTGTTCTTCCAGAATAATTTTGTTTGTCTCCAAATAGAGATAAACATTTCTTTTCTTTTTTGGATTAAGGCATGATGTAAGATTGCTACTGACACATTTCTTTGCTGTTTTTCTTCAGAGTAATGTTGCCAGGCTAAATTGAAACATAAAATTCCTTGCACTGAGGCCTTGCATTCGTGTATTCAAGAATACAATGTATGGTTATGTGTGTACATCTTCACACTCTGTGTGATCCCTGCTTTGTAGAAGACTTTATATAGCTTTAGACTATGTGGCCTGGCCACTCCTTACATTTTACTTTGATGCAGCAACACTTCAGAGTCTGGAGATAAAATGATTCTGAGTCAATCAGAAATTCATCACTTTTTTGCCTGAAAAATGAATCATTCTCTTAATTAGGCTTGATTACTGGTTAACTTATTTAAAATAATCCTGCCCATGTTTACAGCTGTAGTTAACAAGAACTTTGTTATTAATTATAGTTACATGTAATTATGTATGCTCCTCAAACTAGGTCGTTGTAAGTTCTGAAAACAGTTTTTCAAAACTCTTTATAACTGACAAGGATGTCAAGTCGGAACATGTATAAACTATAACAATTAAAAACCATTCATTTAGTGATATGTTGTTTCAAATGTTATATCAATGGTATTGACTAAACAGTTCATTAAATTGCACTGAACTCTTGTATCAGTTCAAGAGCATAACAGTTTTGGTAGGTGGCTTATCAGGCCAGAGATTATCCCGGTTTCTGCCGCATGAAGTGGCTGGGAGTATTTCTGCTCCCCCCTGGATGAGATGCTAGTCCATCACAGGGTCACCCCCAGCATTAAATTTGCCGGCACCCATTTATACACTCAGGTGAACAGAGGCATTGAGAGAGTAAAGTGTCTTTCCCAAGAACACACCACAATGTCCCTGACCAGGGCTCAAACCCGGACCGCTCGATCTGGAGACCAGCACACTAACCATGAGGCCACCGTGCCTCCCACTTACACTTTTGAAGCAGTTGTAAATCAAGTCTTCTGTGTAATATTGTACATGTAATTGATTATCATGAAACAGAAAAACAACACAACTCAAATCAATGACTTTAGAACTTGAGGCAAATAAACATTAGCCACAGAAGCACAAAAAATGAATGTCACCAAGTCACAATTTTTTTCTTGGGCAACTGATTGCTCATAGAGTGAAATTTTAAAATGGATGACAGGGTTTATTTGAAATCAATACTCATCATCTCTCTATAAAAATTTAAAAACAGATGGAGAATTCTTATCATTCGACCCTTACAGTCTGTGATGTCCACTTATGCTTCCACCATTTTGAAGCAACAGTAGGCTTTTTGTTGAAAGATCAAATTAAGAGGTAAATTTTAGCACCTGGTGCACTGCAGGTGTTAAAGTATATCTCTTAAAACTTGTTTAATAGAATAAATGATAATACAAAATGTGAACAAAAGCAAAATGAACAAAACTGACTACACTACAATGTAACTTCATCTTACTTTGAACATACTGTAATCTCAAGCAACCCAACCCACACTACATAGTTCATGCATGGTGTCTGATACTTAGCTCCCATGGGCCGGTTATTCATTTTGCATCAACGCGAAGCTGTTGTCAGTACTGTCCTGACAATCCACATTCAAGCTCCACCATCATTTGTGGTCTTCTTACAACATTATCACTGATCCCATCCTGTGCAGTTGAATTTCTCAAGCTTCATGTAATTGTCATGAATCATACCTGTTTTAGACTTAACCTCAAAGAATATTTCATATTAAGTTTTACGTTCCATACTGAAAATGCAAAGCTTTTAGTTTTCCAGTAAAAGTGCCACAATCACAATTGTATGTATTAAAAAGTTAATAACAGTTTCTGTTGACAAACAATAGGATAGTTGCCGGGGATGGGGTGGGGTGGTTATCCACCCTGATTGCCGATTCTTTTTTTGCTTTTATTGATCTCAAAGCTGGAAAAAAACAGTTTGAAAGGCAGATCTACTGTATCACTTTGTACATGTTGTAAAATTAGACACTGACAAAATATGTTGACTGAAAAATAATATTTTTTTCACTTTTGCATCCTGCAAAATTTTGGTTGGTATGGCATTGCAAGTCATGAGAGTTGAATGACCTCCTTCAGATGTAGTTACATAATTACCACTTATTTCAAACTAAACTCCTCACTATTGTGCACCATGTTAGGCGATCAATCTGATAAAGAACAGACTTTAATCATGAGCAAAGTATCCACCATACTAATACACGTAATAGATATTAGATAGATAAATATTCACTTTACACGGAAATATAATTGGCTTGCATTAGCTACTTAGTAGTGCCAAGAGCAACTAAGTTTATTGGAAACAGGAAGAGAAACAATGTATATGTATCGAGGCAGGTAAATTCGGCTGCTTAGATATGAAAATTGATGTAGGGCTGCTTTTGTGAGCATACAGTATGTATTTCTTATATTTCTGTAGTGTATTTATTTCCAGTAATGTATTCTCATTAATGTCTTTTTGTTCTCTGCATCTACTTTAACATGGTGGTAACCAGCTCGAAAGCCAATGGCAACTATGGTTACCACACACAATTTTTTTTTATTCTCTTTATAGGCTATATGACGTAACATTTCTCTTTCCATATATATTTTATAATACTGATGTAAATTTTAAAATTCTATAAATAGTACTCAATCAAAATTCTTCATGATTCTACATGTAATTGTCATCAAAAGTGCTAGTGTGCACTCTTTACAATACATTTTTGCCAATGTTGGGAGGGGGGAGTGGGACGTTGTGTGAGGGTGGAGAGTTGATGGCCTAATGGTTAGTCAGTTGGGATCTGGATCAATAGGTCCAAAATGAAGCCCAAGCTGGAGTCATTGTGTTATGTTCTCAGGCAAGACACTTGACTCTCCCAGTACCCCTCTCCTCCAAGAAGTGGAAATGGGTCTGACCAATTGTGAGGGCAACCTGACAAAAAACTGGGGGTAACCTGTGATAGACCAGAATCCCACCCAGAGAAGAGTGGCATTACCCCTAGGCACTTCATGTTACAGAGACCAGAGGTAAGCACCAGCACTGATGAGACATCCGGGTTCTCCATACCCCAAAGAAGTGGATCAGACTTCCCTGTCCTGGAGCCGGTGAAATAATCACTAAAGTGTTCTTGTTCTGAGCCCCAAAAACCAGAAGAGGGGTTCCATGTCCTGTGTGAAACAAACCTTTCACCATAAAAGTTTAACCCCCTTGACTGAATGTGCCAACAAAACATTCAAGTGAGGGTGGGAAAAGGACATTGGTTAACATGCACTTCAAACACACAGCTACACAGCAGATGGATGAAAATGTAGATGGCAGGTTGGGATTAGGACAATGGTGGATCATGGAATGAGGAGGGGAATTGGAGAGTGGTGCTCCTCAAGTGCGGTTGTACAGGTCCCCACTAGCCTTTAGGTTGCCTCAAACCAATGTGCCTCAACAAGAAGTATATGTATGTATGTATTTATGTGTGTGTGTGTGTGTGTATGTAAGGTTGATTCACGAACGCACAGTGAAGGACAGTCACCCAGTGGTAATGTGGTCAGCATGTGGTGTTGTGGTAACCGAGGCTACAATTCAGATGTCTGAAAAGCTTTCTTTTTGTTACAGAAAAAAGATGGGCAGTCTTTGTAACAACAGTTATCCCTTTTGATATTTAGATAACACATCTGATAGGGATGAAACTCGACTTTTGATTTTTGTTGAAAACTGGGAAAATAATGCATTCCATGCTCAGTAGAAATAATGTTACATGTTCCAGGCCATAATGGCAGTAGGTAAGATGGAGAGTGAGTCATGATGGATGATCTTCCCTTCACGTCAGAGACATTTCCATCCTTTGGCCTTCAGTTCAAGATGTTCAAGTGCATCTCTTGCAGGAATTACAGTGCAAGGATTTTCTGGCTGCGATGAAGCAAAATCATCCATGCATTCAGGAGAAGTATCAGGTGATGAACTGACACATCTTGATGAAGAAGTGGCTAACAGCAATCACATGAACTGAGGAGAATTCAGGTTCTCTGCTCAAAGGTATCACAGCAACAAAGATGTCGCACGTGCACCCCTGCACCACGCGCGCCGACCTTTGCCTCCAACCGTGCGCTTCCGCCACGCCATCACCACATCTGCATTGCCTCCATCTTTGCTGTTGTAACACGTTTGTGCAGAAGCATGCTGAATCATCCTCAGTTCATGTGACTGATGTTAGCTACTCCCTCATCAAGGTGTGTCAGTTCACCACTTGAGGCTTCTCCTAAATACATGGGAGATGATGCTTTGTCACAGCCAGAAAATCGTCGCACTGTAGTTCCTGCAAGAAATACACTCAAACACCTCGAGCTAAATGCCACAAGGATGGAGGAGTCTCTGAAATGAGAAAAGGATCGTTCACCATGTCTTACTTTCCAACCCATCAGCTGCTCTGTTATTGCTTAAGACATGCAACATCATCCCAGACAAGCATGCAATACATCATTTTCACAATTTTCAACAGCCAATCAGAAGCTGTGCATCATCCAAATAAGGTGTGCCAACTGCATATAAAGTACAAATAACTGTTGCTCTATAACCCATCTTTTTCCTATAACAAAACAACTCATTCAGAGGTCTGAATCCTAACCTTGACAACCACAATAACATGTGCTCACCAAATTACTACTGAAGAGTAGTCCTTCAATGTGGATTCCTGAATCAACCTGACTGTACAACCAAACTCAAGGGATACCAATCCCTGATTTCCCACGCCATTACACAATCCATTACTGCCCTAATTCCAATCTGTCAATCCGCATTTCCAGTCATCTGTCGCATAACCGCTTGCTAAAAGTGTATGTTAACAAATGCTCTATCCCTCCCTCACTTAAAAGTTCTGCGGTATATCCAGTGAAGGGTGTTGGACTTAAATGGTAAAAGGTTTGTTTCGTACAGGACACGAAATCACCCTGGAACCAGTCTCCAAGGCTAAGAATGAGAACATTCCAGTGATGTTTTCACTGGCTACTAGGTACGAAAATCAGCTCCATTCCTAAGGGATCAGAGAAGCCAGATGGATCATCAGCACGGGTGCTCAACTCCAGTTTCTGTGACGTAAAGTGTCTAGGAGTGATGCTACTCCCTTTGGATGGGATGCTAGTCCATCACAGGTAACCCCCAGCAATTGTCAGGTTGCCCTCACAAATTGGCCAGTACCATTAACACTCCTGGGTGGAGAGAAGCATTGCAAGGGTAAGGTGTCTTGCCTTGGAACATGACACAGTGTTCCCAGCTAGGGCTCCATCTTGGACCTGCCAATCTAGCGTCCAACTGACAAACCACAAGGCCATCAATTCTTCACCGCCACCCACTTACCCCACCACCCCCTCCCAACATTTGCAAAAAATGTTACTGTTGAGGTGATTCCTTAGTATTGCATTGCGCATCCCTACTGCACATGAGTTTCACATCATTTTTTTTAAGTGTATGCTCACAAGTATATGCACATACAAAACATCAAGAGATTTCCTTCAAGCTAAGCATGACAGCGAAACATATGCTTGTTCTCTCAGAAATGAATAATGACGGTAACCTATATTTTTTATTATATAATTTTGGGATACAAATTACCCTCTTTAAGTTAAAATTTAAAAACAAATTGTTTGGAAGGAAAAAAGGATATTAGTAACAAACACAGACAAAAGCAGGAGAGAATGTTTTGCAAATCCACCAAAAGGCGAGCCACAGCAAATTATGAAATTCGGCAAGAGAACTAAGAATTTGGACAAAAAAAATTCAAGAACTAGAAGAAAGGTACCTTCTTTTCATTAAGGCATGATGGATACTTGACTTAGACTAAAGTTTGCCTTTCACTCAGGTCTGTCCATGTACATGAGTAAGGTCAGAGGAAATTTTTAGGACTGAGGAGCTATTTTTTAGGTAATAGTAAATGTCATTGACAAGCCAGCTCTGTACAGTCGTGTAATTAATTACAATAATGATTATGTTAAGTCAGAAAACTGACTTAAACTGTTCCAACATACATGTTCAGTCCCACCTTTTGCTGCTCGTTATTCATAAACATTACAGTGATGATAAGTGATGATGGAGTAACAGCACTGAAATACCAGAAAGACAAACTGTCATTTTAATATAAATAGTTGGCCAGGTATACAGCAAATATCTTTGTTACGCTAGCCAAACAGACTAACAAAATTATTTATGTACTCACTGTAACACTGACTATCAACAGCTATCAAATTTCTGCAAAGTAACGACGTGGGACCAATTTGAAACTCGTATGCAGTTTTCAAATAATAAATAATCGCATGAACTTGTCTTCGCAGAAGAAAGAAAACTCAGTAAATGAACACTTCAGTAGATCACAGTTTATAAGCGGTAAATGAGCTGGCTTCCAGGCTAAATAATAGACTGCCTTGACTATTAAACTTGTACCGAAAGGTCTTGTTTACTAACTGGTCCACAGTTGATCATGGGAACATAATTTTTAAGGGAATGAAGCACTGCTTTTAACATACGTAACCGGTTTTCACTAGTTTATAACCACAGCGTACACACCTAACAACATTTTGTGAGCTTACCTTTACGCACAATGCAACGTGGGCCAGCTTGTCACTGCTTTTTTCCGACGAGTGTTTCAAGCTCGGTAAACAAGTCAAACAGATTCTGCGACACTCAACAGCAGCTAGTGGTTAAACATAGCTACTAAAACTAGATTACGTCCAATTTACCGTAACATAAACATCGGTAAATGGCATTTTAAAAGCTTGCTTGGTTTAAAAACTCCCGCGCCTTGTACTAATCCTACCCAGAGTGCATCGAGTGAAAGTGAGTTCAGTCTCGTTTGTCAGCGGCTTGCCACAATGGCATCGTTGGTACTTGTTGTAACAGTCTTATAGTGGATCGCTAGGGAAGAGGAAGACTTCAGCATGACAATTATGAGCATTTTAATTTTTCTTTTTTTTTTTTTTTGGTAGAAGTTATCGTGAAAGCGCCGTTAGTCTTAGTCACCCTTTCTAAGCCCCTCTCGGCCATCTAGCTACTAAAACCCTCCTTTAGAAAGTTGTTCGTCGGAACTCTCCCGCACCCAAACCCCGAAACAATTTTGTGAACATCGAATTTTTTCCTAGAAGCCCATTATGTTCAAATAGGACAAATATGCAATTGCATGGAAAATATGTGAAGTCAAATGCTTGAGTCACTTGGATTAGAGTTGAATGAGAAGGTGCATGAATCAGCTCTATGTCCAGAAATAGTTATTATAGTAAATATTATTGTCCCATTTCTTGCACGACTTAATGTGTAGATCTTTGTACCTCTCGCCCAACATCCACGATTGAAAACTGGGGACGTGTTCCTTGTAGTCTTCACATCGGAAGTGAGTTTTTAGATTTTCCAGTGACTGTTTGTGTGAAGAGCAGGCGGGGATCTAGGATAAACGATGACCGATTTCCGAAACAATGAACGCCGAAGATGCAAGCTTCTAGAGCGGTCGATGCTCCCCAGGAAATGTTATGGATTTCAACTCCTTGAAGTCGCCTTTCCTGCGTTTCTAAGTCGTTCTGAAAAGTTTGACCAATTTTCGTAAAAGGATGGAAACCGTTATGGATCCGCGCCTGAAGCCGAGTGTTTTCTACTTTCTTGCATTTCGTTGATACATGCATTCCGTAAAATGCAAACAAATTTGTTCTCAAACTGCTATGAGTGTTACATTCAGACTGTACGAACAGTTTTACCTCTTTGCATTTGTAGTTGTTGTCAGGGTGTTTCTCTGATAAAATCTCCAAACCCTGCCGCAAAGCCATTGAAGTACTCAATTAAAAAAATACACTCTTTTTCGATAAGAATACCGTAAAATCCCACGTTAAAGCTCTGGGTTTATATAACTTAATAAGGGGTTTTGGGTGGGCTTATAAACGGGGGAAGTTCCTTATATCCGACTGAATAGAAAAAAATGTTTCGGAACGACGAGATAAAACGTATCTGAGAAACGAATTAAAGCTAAAATACCATTACATTTAGAGCTACTACATTTATAATACATTTATTGTGAGTCTCATGCCATTAAACGGAGAGTTTATTTCATAGATATCTATAAAACACCACGATGAATGCGACTGAAACAACTGGAACGGAACAGATCGAACGAAAGTCAAAAAACTACAAGCCTTAAGGTTATCAAAAAGAACGCACTTATACGTTAGATGGACTTATATCCGGAATGATATCCTTGTTAGCAAATATTAATAGAGGGACTTATATCCGGGGGCCTTAAAACCGGGGAGGGGGCTTTAATGTGAGATTTTACAGTATTGTTTTTCCGGCCGAGGCTGAATATTCCAATTTTTCTGCCGATTTTAGCCAGAAATATTCTTGTGATATTCTTAGATTATAGCGGATGACATTTATATTTCCGAATTAATTTTGGAGCCAGTCTGCAGGCATTAAAGCCTAATATCACGCACATAACATCTTGCAGAAATGTCGTTAGCATCGAACATACGGCTAGTGCTGTTTTTGTTGGTTTTTGGCTAGTTTTGCCGTTTAGAAAGTGGACTAATTTTACACGGTTAAGTTAACAACATATAATTCTATGTATTTACAAATGTTCAACACACAAAATTATATTCTTTTCAAAATCTCAGCCTCGGCCGGCGATTTATACTTAAAATTTACTTAGGATTTCGAAAATTTCAGCTTCGATATTCTTATAAAATATATTCTTATTAAAAAAAAGAGTGCACACGACATTCCTTATAAGCTTTGAAGTTAGCGCTTTTCTCGTCTCATGGTAAAACCTAATGAAGACAAAAAAACGAAACATTCAGAAAACAGGTATAATTCAAGTTTTTTTTTTATAATGACCATGTTTCTCGCGTCAAGAATACTTGAATTTTAATTGAGGTACATATTGAAGAGTTGGCCGACACACCCAATCTGGTATTTACTGCAACTGCACAATTAAGAGGAAGCGCATCTCGATGTGCTTCCTTCAGATAAGCCCATGTTTTCTTTCTCCTTTGAGTTTTATTCAAGTAGCAATTAATTTGCCCTCTTCCTGTTCGCTTACTTACATCAATTTTACACGTTCGACAGTTTCAAAAATAGAACTGTTCCACTGTGAGCGCCTAAAGAAACTGATCGCTTTCCCCGCAGAAATTGTTTGCAGCTTTAATAACTTGTCGTTGAAATACTTAGATATTTTATTTTTATTTAGAAAAGGGTTCTGCTGTCGTTAAGAACGTTGTTTTATGTGTTGTAACCTTTTTTTCTTGGCAATTTGTATAATTCCGATCAATTTCGTGTAGACTCGGAGCGCCACCGTTTACATTTTTTCTCGAATGAATAAAGGAATGAATGAATGAATGCTTTATTTAACGTGGATATACGCTTAGCTTGAGCTAGCTACCGAGAACAATTCGCTTTACGATTGTTATTTCATTGAAATGAACCTACGGTACGAGAAGACGGCCGACGAATTGAACTCATCTAAAAAATGTATATTGGTAGCCTGAATTTCTGTCGTTTCCTTCTGTTTTTTAATAATACACTGATAAAATTTCTTGCAGTAACTTTCCCAAAACCAGAAGCAGTTTTTGAAATGCTTGTTCTAATCCCGCAGTTTTAACTGGAGGAAACTTGTTTTACAATAAGCATATCTTAGCTAAGACAGACAATTGAAGTACTAGAACCTCGAAACACAACGTTTAATCTTGCAAACCGAGTGTACATTAAATCAACGACGCGAACTCATCCGCGATCTCCGATGTAAGCTAATCAAGTATAATGAATTAAGTATTCACGGATGAAGTAACATCGTTGTATCAGGGAAAACGGTCTGGGACAAAAATACGCTGTCTAACCCACAAACCTGTGCAAGTTTGATCATAGGAAATGATTGTGTTGAAATGTTATAATGGCTTTTGATTTTAGCGAATCTTTGTCAATGTATGGCCGGTATTTACATGCTGGTGAGCTACTGTGTCTCATCAATGTTGATTTGTTTTAACTTTCGCGATTCGTTAGTAGTGAAACTTATCATGAAACCATAAAAATCATTTATAGAAATAACGATTTAAACCCAGGGAAATGTTTGCATTGCAGTATAGGAATTATTCTAGAACAGACTAGATTTAGACATATATATATTTTCAGGCGCAATCAGGAGGAGCGCAACCAAGAGAAGCGCAGTCAAGACGAGCGCAATCCAGAGGAGCGCAATCCAGAGGAGCGGCGCAATCCAGAAAAGCGTAATCCGGAGGAGCACAATCAAGAGGAGCACATTCAAGATGAACACAATCCAGGGGAGCACAATCCAAAGGAGCGCAGTCAAAAAGAGCGCAATCAAGGGAAGCGCTAGCTCGTCCTTTGTGCCGGTACTACTGGCAGTCGAGAAAGTATTCTTTTAATGAAGGGTCTTTTACAGGAGTTCTAGTTCTTCGTCGTTCTCAGAGGTATTTTTCTAGCTCCCATACAGTTACTCGGTCTCCTCTACTCTAAATGTCATTCCAGTTGCAGGTTATCGTTTTCTGTGTCAGTGGTTGTCCATCGCATTAATTACCTTTATTAAGGCCATTAAGTGAGATTTTGCTTCCACTGTACATGGTCAGGTGTTGAAATATTTGGTTCGAGTGTGAACAAAGACAACTGAACAAGGACAACATTTCTATATTTGGACTGAAAAAGCTTGATCAAAATGATTGCTATTATTATCTAACGATGGGAAGGCATCTTAAATCAACTGACTTGCACAAGCGATATGGATGAAAAGGGAACGGGCAAAGGGAAGTGTTTGTCCTAATGAATGAAAACCTAGGTCCAATTGTTACTACATATTATTAGTTGCTAATTTATCGAAATATCCATTTGGGTTCAATTTGCTGTCCATAATAATCTTTCACATACAAAGTTCCCCTACAGACTGCTACAATTGCTGCCAAGTGGTCATCGTTCACTTTGTCGCTGTACTCAAGTACCATATGACGTAACGATGGCGCGTAAGACATGGAGCGAGATGGGATCTCATCTCCCAGTGATTTGGCTGTTTCCTGCAACGAAAGGGATAGCATAAGTTTTTGTTTATATAAAGCACGAATAAGCAGCTTTTGTTTTCCTGAGTTGTGCCTGGCAAGAAAAGGCGCCAAAAGAGAGTGTGAGCCAAAACACTTTGTCCACTTACAAATACGGGATAAAAACGAAATAAGGCATGTTCGTGTGCAACTGCAAATCAACGAACCTAATTGTTTCTATTACGGTTTACTATTTAAACAACACACAACGTATTTCTATGATTTCTATGATGATGATTCCATGTTCATTTGTTGTTTACCATTAAAAATTTAATAGTCAGTAGCTATCAACCAATCAGAATGCACTTATAATCCATTGCTAATACATACATGCATTGCTGCCAAATTTTCGTAGCAGTATACATATAAATACATAGTTGTAGGAATTACTCCAGGAGAACCATAGTTTCATAGCGCCAGGTTGACTATAATTGTCATGTCCAGCAACATTAAGAAACTGTCACTTCTATAATTCAGAACTCACCAAGTCACAGGTCTTCAAAGCAACTTTCCCTTGAGAGGAACTAGTCTGGGGTCTCCTGCTGCACCGCCATAACTCTTCCAACAACTGCCAGCGTTTCAAATCTCCAATAATCCCCAGGAAGGGCTGAGAAGTGATGAGTTTTAATCCACATAAAACCACCTTTTTGAGCTTGTTGCAGCATCTTAACAGGGCGCTGATCCCCGTGTCACACAAACTCGAATTCCAGCTCGCATCTATTTCTATAAGCAGCGGCATGTTTTCCGCCAAGCTGCCGAGTGCTGCGTCTGTTAAGTTGTCAATTCCAGCAATGTTTAGCGATGAAACAAGATGGCAATTATTCGCAAGTGTGTTAAGAGTGAGCTTAGAGGCAGCACATTGGCGCAGGCCGAGGTGTTGAAGGGAACAACTGCTTTTTGCGATGATTGACATTCCCTGATCTGTGACGTCTTCACACCAAGAAATATCCAAGACTTTTAACTAATAAAAGCGAAAAAAAATTATATGTACATTATTGCAAAAATAGATATAGCTATAAAATTACTGTGATAACTGTTAGGGAGTTGCACTTGGCCACTGTCAAATAAGCTTAAAATAATACCCTAATTGTATTGTCGCCGTCCAGATTTCACACTACCCCCACCCCTCCCTCCACCTACAATGTATGTAATCCTCTAATCCAGACTCCAGCACAATCACTATTAGGCCACTGTACCTCTGATCCTCCTGGTAGACTACTGTAATCGGCTCTAATTCAGCTCTACAGCCTGTGAGCAAGTTCTCTTACGATACAGACAACTTGCTCACAGGCTACTATGCGTACAGTTTCCTCTGTACATGATGCCAGTAATACCTGCTGTGTACCTACAGTATAGTTCTCTTGGGCAATCTATTCATCACAGACTACCCCACTAACATTTTCTGGCACCTTACCTTTGCTCCACATCCCTTTGCTATGGTGTCAAGTGTACAATCAGTGATGGGAGCTTCAGCCAGAGACAATGATTGAAGATGATTGCTCCTTGTCAGGGGCATGAGACCATGATCAGTAACATAACACATACCCTTGAGGTCAAAACTGCTCAGCTTGGGGCAGTGTATAGGAATGGAGCTCAGAGAAATATTGCTAAGCTTTTCACAGTCAACCTAATAAAACAAAACAAGTCAATAACAATATTATTGTAAATAGAGTGTCCCATATCTCAAAAGTATTGGATAACCCAGATCATAAAGTTGACACAGTACACAAAGAAGTGTTAAGTGCAGCAACAAAATTCACACTATGTTTGTAACTCCCTGAAGAAAAGAAAAGTCTTTGGGTGTTCACAGCCTGAATACAAGTAGCAAATACTGCAGTGATATTGGTTACTAAGATGAAGGACAATGGAGAAAGAGATAATATTGATTGCTTTGCTATGAACGATCCTTCTACTGTATGTGTTGTGCTGAAATCAACAGAGAGTCACATCTAATCATGGAGATGACTTCTTGAAATATTTGACAGCAAAATCTGGAGAGAGTACAAAACTACTCTAGTTGCAATTTACTTGCAAAGTCATTCAAGAGCACAATATGACAGCCCAGTGACTTTAGGGTGCCCATATTTTTACAGGTTATGTCAAAAATATTCTTTAGCAGTTCCTTCACAGGCTATATTTTAATGGTGAAAGAACTACCCGAGTGTGTGATTCAGAATAGCCTCTTATCAAGACTTACCAACATATGCACAGTGTATAATCAGATGATTTACCATATTATAAGAAATCAGAATCAATTTGTCTGGATACATTGTTCCAGCACACTCCAGATCTTCAAATACCCCATTGCTTTCATCTCAAACTTATATGTATACATGTATATTAGTTGTCTTAGAATTGGCAATGAAAAGATCTTGTGACAAGATCTACAAAGGGTCAATAAGTAAAGAAATGGAATCATTTAATATGTCCAACATACCAGAGACAAACACTCCAGCTCAGGTTCATTTTTGAGGAGATATGTCAACATTCTGTCATCCAATTCAGACCATGAAACTGCAAAATTCTTCAAACATTTGTTGGCATCTGAAAATATCTTCAAGCATGCTTGACCTAAAGGCTTGCTCTGATACCACATGTTAGTGATGTCCAAACTTGTAATTTGTGGCTGAAACAACTGTGCTTGAAGCAAATCAGTAACTTGAATGACTTTGCTGTGTGACAATGTACAGTCTTGCAAACTTTTCTCTGCAGTGGCTCCTATATCAGGAACTATTACAGAGTAACTTGATTGTTCATCCTGTTCTGTCTCACAATCAAGTAACACAGCTTCATCTTCCCAAAAAGTTGTAATAGAGTGGTCAAATTCCCTTCCCTTTTCATCTTTGCGAGCAGTGATAGATGAAGTGGACGATTCAGCAGTTTCAGACATTATGCATGGAATGGTGGAAAGGCTGTCATTATTGTAGTCTGTCTCTTTCATACAAGGTACCATGGGCAAAACAGATTTCTCCACTCCTTCCACCTTACAATGTATTCTGGGTTCCTCACATTCTGCTTCTTCATCCATTTTGTGTAATTCCACTGAAGGTATGATTGGACAAACAGAGTTCTCATGTTTCACTCCTGCTGGTGTCACAATTGGATGGCCAGATTCTTCACTTATAACAACTGACTCCTTCACCTTGACTTTCTCACAAGGTATTGTAGGAGTTTCAGGCTCCATTCCATTGACCAATGGAATGCTTGGAAGTGTCAACACTACTGTTGGCATGCTAGGAATGTCACACTCCATTCTCAAACTGCTCATTCCAACTGCATAACCATGGTTAAACTGATCTTCCACAGGATGACTCTCGATATCAAACCCATCTTCAGGAATGTCCTCTGTTTCAAGTTCTCCAATAGATTTCTTAGTAGTAGTCAATGTTGTGGGATTTCTTTCGATACTGTGCTCTCTTTTCATGAGCACAGTCTTCAATCCATTTAAGAGACTCTGTTCTTGAACAGAAGGTAATAACACATTGTTGAAAGATTCATCTTTCATTTTTGAGTCCTTCAAAGGTTCAACTTCAGAAGGAACATCCCAGCATTGAAATGTTCTTTCCATATCAGCAGCTTTCTTCACGATGTCTTCATCACTATGCACACATGTTTCTTTATCTTCTGTTTCTCGTAACTGTTCATCACTTGATGTGCTCTCCTTTTCATGCACTGTGCTGCTTGTTACCTTTTCTGGTAGGAAACTACTACATGTACGTATTAAATCAACATCAGTGGTCAACTCTTCATGGCAAGGCACCTCAGAAGGTTCATTTGATTCTTGTAGATGTAGGATGCCCTCTGTTGTTTGCAACAATGAAGGTTCACATGTGATGGGTAGGACATTCTTGAGTGTTGACACTTCCATCTCATTCAGTTGACTATCACTGAAGCCATAAGTATCTTCTGCAGACTTTTCTACTGGATTAGAACCTAAAAAGCCTTGTGTTGAGAAGTCTTGACTGCCATACAATGCCTTGCATGACTCATCAAGATTAGCACATGCAAGTTTCTGTTTTGCCTCACTTGATGATGGAACAGAATCAGTTTGTACAAGATCGGCACAGCACATCATCTTTGCCACTTTTTCCATGTTCAGTCCTGCCAGATACAGCAGTGCTGTGCAATTGATTCCTGTCCAAGCAAGACTGATGCTGGTTAGATTAGCCCCACATAAACCCACAAGATATTTTACTGCAACAGCTGACAGTGACTGACAACCTGATATATCAATGCTGGTGAGACTACGTCCAGGTTGAGGTGAGTTATTAGAAGAAGCTGTACTTGATGTGTTGTTCTTGGTATTAGAGAGTGCAAAAGCAGCGTCAGTTATGCTTTTACAGCTGGAAAGGTTGAGATGTTTCAAGAAAGGACAGCACATCAAGGCCACCTAAACAGGAAACATAACTTCAGAACAATTCTGAAACGGCAATTGAAAACATTGAATTACATGATTATTGTATTGATTGTATATTATAAAATATCTGATCACATATTTAACTTAGCAATTATAACACTGAGCCTCTTGACTGTTATATAGAAGGTCATTGATAGAGTGTCACAGATTCCACTCCGGTTGGAAGAACTACATGTATGTGTAGAACATCTTCAAAAATGTCACCCAACAGGAAAATGTCTTTCTGAGAGGTCTTCTGAATGGAGCAGGATAACTTGTGCCGAAAACCTACACAAACATGTAGCTGCAAAAAAGGTCAACAACCTTTTACCTGGCTCCACAGTTTCTTGGAAAAGAAATTACATGCTTTACATTTGTTACACTTTACACTGTATACTTGTTTAAGGCCTGAAATTTTTGAAATAAATGTAGTTTGTAGCTTACTTTTTGTTAGATTATAATAAATAGTGAATAATATGAATGAATAGTGAATAATAAAAAAAGGAAAATAGAAAATTCCCAACCAAATCAAAATTAATCCACAACACATTCATTTCCACAGGCATTCATGACATGCTTAATGCTCAATTTTTAAAGAAAAAAAAACCCTGCAATTTTGCAACAAACCTGAACTATGTCATCAGAGACAACTTCTGAATTTTCTAAGGACAGAGACACTAGGTTTGTAGCTTTTTCTCTGATACAGCAAAATACAGTTGGATGAAGAAGATGAACACATTCACTGAAGTCAAGTGCCTGGAGCTGTTGACACCTACAATAAAAATTTATACATAATCTTCACCAAATTATGTATTCTTTTTTCAAATAAATATAGAAAATGTGGGGCTAGGGGCACTTCAACACTTTGCATACGTACATGCACATGCAGGAAATTAAAAGTCATGACCTTAAGCATCAACTGGCATTGAAAAATTACATGTTAAATGTGCATGGGTGGATTTTAACCCAGGTTGACTAGGTCATGATCGAATCTCGAGAACACTTCATCACTGTCAAACTCATATACAACAGCTGATACGAGAACAGCGTAACAGCATTCAAAACACACATACTTCGCGACTGTCTTTTGAAGTCCATTGCACGACAGACGGGTGCAGTTGGTGAGTTTTAGATGTCTTAGATGAGGAGGTGTCAGAATAACTAGCAGTTCATCAGTAAGTTGACTGGGAAAGTCTTCAATGATCTGTGTAAGAATGTCGTCGTCGAAAACACCTTGACCCCAACCTCGAAAATACTCCAGCATCACCAAATGATCTCGTGAGATGTCACTGCTACAAACTAAATACTTTAGAATGGTTGTTTTGACGATGTAGCGTAAATCAGGCGGGTTCATGGTGAAAAATCAGCAAAGAAACTTGACCAAACTTTTGGAATGAAAAACTCACTCTTCGTCCGCCATTTTGATTACCTGTCCCACAAAACATTGGGAGCTCATGATGTTGACATACGCATGCGTTCCAAGGGTCTAACCGCCAATCGCATTTTGCGCGTCATTTTCCAAAGCAACAGGCGCGTGAACGATCACAGCGTCAACAACAGCTTCGAAAACCGCCGTAACTTTTTCAAACTTTGAATCGGAGCCATCATAGCTAGCAGAGATGAGTCTTTCGCTAAAGACGCCTGATTTCAGCAAAGGAAGAGGCTCAAAAGGCAAACGGCGCGAGCTGGGCGAGGAGCAAAAACAAGAAATCAAAGAGGCTTTTGACTTGTTCGATACAGACAAGGATCGGGCGATAGACTACCATGAACTCAAGGTAACGCATACCTTAAACGATCAACTTTAAAGGATTTTTCACTGATCTTGATGACTTAAAATGGTTTAATTTGTAGAACGTAATAGTACTGGGGAGGGATTTTTGAAATTGCTTTCTCTTTTGTTTCGCTAATGATTGTGTGACCTCCTTTTTGAGCAGGACTTTTCTACTAATTGACCTTTATACTTAAGAAATTATTCTTTCGGCATTGTCAGGAAACAAAACCGGTGAATTGAAACCATTCATAAAGATCACAATGGCTGCAGTTCGGTGGAATTAAAATCGACGTCTGGGGCCGTTTTATAGCCTTTTCTGGCCCGCCAGAAAATAGCGAGGTGATGACCAGCGAAGGCCTGCTCCGAAGGTCAATTACGTTTTCTGCTGACAAAAACGTAAGCCTACATGTATCGCTTATACTGGAAAGAAGTACTTCACATGGATACAAATAGGTGACGTGTTTCTGTTCATTTACATCTCAAATTTGAACGCAATCTGTCGGTGTTCAATTTCCTGTTCTTTATTTATTCAAACAGCATACGAAATTTTCTGCAGTTTAATAACAATAACAAAATGTTCATCCAGTTTCGAGAAGTTTTGTGACTCGATTGGAAGGTTTCAAAAGACTGCGTTTGGTTTGATCTGCATCAACATGCACATTGTTCTTCTCAGATTTATACACATATCTCATGCCGAAATATCCAGTGAAAGAGTATTGTTTTGGAGGGCATTTGATTTGAAAACTCACTGTCTGCAGCTATGTGTTGATCAAGCATAATTTGGGATTGGGTGGGAATGACTGTTCAACAGAGTCCTGTTCAGCTTTCAATTGCTGAGCATTGTAAGAAGAGTGCAATTTTCTTCAGATGATAACAACCAATTTTTAATTTTATTCTGCTTGTCAGAAAATTCAATTAATGGTTTTGACAAGTTAAGTGCCATGTCATTTAAATGTCAGTCCCATTTGTGCCTTTGAGAGCATGAAAGAAGAGATTATTAAAACATCCTTGATATAGTTGTATGAGGTACAAAAGCACTTTGAGCTTGTGCTTTGAGAATGCCTTTGGCATTTTTTAGTGTGTACTTCTTCCTTTTTTCAAATTACATTCATGTAAGATGACCAATTGTTGATAATTTACAAATCTAGGAAGGTAAACAATTGATCATGAACATTCGAGTTGTCTCATGTCGTGGTTCATGTCATGGTTCAATGTTTCTTTGCTTTTATCCCTTGACATTTAGGAACTGGTCCATATTAATTGATTTATCGAGAAAGTAGAACTACTTGTACATGTACATGTAGCCTGCAGGAATGATAAAAATCTCAGGAAGTGTATGTTCTCATAAGTGACAGGCTAGGGTAGCATCAGAAAAAGGCTGTTTGCTAAACTCTGGAAAAAAAAAAAGCCCTATTCTACAAGCACTTTCTTGCCTGTAAAAATATCGCATGGTACATGTACATGATGTCCATGCACATGCTGGGTCTTGTAGCACAGTCATCAATTTATTTTAAAGGAAATCAAGAGTGTTTTCTTGTGCATATCACAATATATGAAACACAGAAGAGGCTTTTCAGTCACAATAAATATACAGTTAAAAATGTCTTTTACAGTGTTATGTACATTTTATGTAACAATATAAAATACAAAAAAACAAAACAAAAACAATATAAAGTACAGAATTACTGTACAATGTGTAAGGGACTTACACCAGTACATGTACATGTATATCAAGTCTTGATTAGCAGCCTGTTAGCTCATTTTTGCTTATGGGAAGACCTAATTTGTAAAAATACATTTTGCGCCAATGATTTGGGAGGGAGGCTTGTTTTTGAAAAGATAGCAGTCTGGATCATCTAGTGCATGGAAAAGAGAACATTTTTAAACTAATGTGCTAATTACTTTCGTTATTTCACAGGTTGCAATGAGAGCTCTTGGATTTGATGTGAAGAAGGCTGATGTTCTAAAAATCATGAAGGATTATGACAGAGAAGCTTCAGGCAAAATTACATTTGATGACTTCAATGAAGTCAGTAAGTACAAGCATATAAATGTACCACAAGTGAAAGGCTACAAATCAGTAATGCTTTTACAACTGTACAAATGCATGTATGCATAAAGGAAATTTTTTTTATGAAGGGATCTGCAGTGAATAATCCTGTACACTGTACAGTTATTTTTTTCATATGATATTACATGTACATGTATTTATCCACTGGTATACAAGTGAAGTTATTATTAAGTAGGAGATTAGTCAATGGCTAGGAGCACCAGATGGGAAAAGTTTGGCTGTTATACTGCAGATGGCTTATTAAATTAATTGTACCTGGTGAACTGATTGTATCTGGTGAAGTTATATGTACATGTAGACACTGTTGAATTTTGAATGGGTGTTTGCTGGGCCCGATGACTCATTCCAGTCGGGCTCATGTCAACCTCTCTGGGCCTGGGTTATACACAAGAGCTTGCAGTGTTGCTTTGTATAGGATTGCTTTATTCTGTATGGTTGTACTGTGTGGTGGTTGATGATGATATACTTTGTGAAGACATGATTGATCATCGCAGTTGTATACACAACTTCAGCAGTTACAAAATTAAAGCTGAAAAAAATTCAGGCTCAGAGGGGATTCGAACTCAGGACCTATGCGATACTGAAGCAGTGTTCTACCAACTGAGCTATTAAGACAACTGGGGGCTTGTCATATTGTGAGTTTGTAATATACCCGTAGATGGTGAAGGTAAAAGGTAAAATATCAATAATCTGCTGAGAAAGGTATGAAAGCATGATTGATCATCGCAGTTATATAGCCAAAAAAAATTAGGCTTGAACAGGATTCAAATTCATGACCTCTACGATTCCAGTGCAGTACTCTACCAACTGGTTATATTATGAACTTACAATGTGCCCAGCTCCCAGTTGGTAAACCTAATTGTATGTAAGGAAAAATTGTATTATTTATAGTCTTAACCCACCTTAATGAAAGAAAAAAATAATTTAAAACAGACAACATTTTATCGTACAATTTACAAACTAATGGTTGCAACAATTGCATCCGTTTTCAAGGCTTTGTTTCTGATTTGTTTAGTGACAGACTGGATGCTGGACAGAGATCCCCAGGAAGAAGTGTTCAAAGCATTTAGGTTATTTGATGATGATGACAGTGGCAAGATCAGCCTGAGGAATCTCAGACGAGTAGCTAGAGAACTGGGTGAGAACATGACAGACGAGGAGCTTCGTGCCATGATTGATGAGTTTGATAAAGATGGTGACGGAGAAAGTGAGTTCCTTTCTAATTTACTTGCAGCCTGTTTCAGTGTGGCATGTAGAGCTGTTTTGTTTTGCTTTAATTTCTAGTTTTGATACATTGTAGTGTGTACATGATTAACTGAAAAACAAAGTTAGTCTGGCTAATTGTAGTACCTACAAATGAATTTCTAATTGGCAGCCATTAATGAGAAGGGTCACTCTATAAAGAGTACAGTGGCCTCTAACAAGATCACTTTTGTGTACTAGAAATTCACCACAATGCGCTTCATCGCACACAGATTTTCAAACATTTCCAGGTCTGGCACCCTGTCTCCCTGATGCAGGAGTGGTTAACCTACTTCAGGACTTATCCCCACAGGGCCATCTTTATGGCAAGCCAGTTGTGCTCCGCCTACTTTACAATTTCCTCCAGCTACTTTATTTCATATAGAAAACCCTCCCCCTTTCTAACAAGCACTAATCTCTTTGTGAGTGTTTCTGTTGTTAATAAGCTTCCCTGTTCTGATAAGTGCCCCAAACATTAAGTCAAAGTTTATGAAGTAATATATCAAACATGAGAGACAAGTATTTCATTGGGATATCCAAACACCAAGAAAGAGAGTTGAAAATATGACGCACAGCGGAGTATTTTTGACAAAATTTCAGGTGTTAGGATAGCCGATGAAACACTGTCTTTAGTGTTTGATATATCTTCTCAATTGAAACAAAAACTAAAGAGTAAACGGTAATTATCAAACTCTATACTCATTAAGACGGGTATCCAAACCTCCTACAATGGTTGCAATTTTCTTTGTTTTAACTTGATGAATTATTAACAAGTTGGAGAAGTCTTCTCTCTCTTCTCAATTGTATAATATTGAACAATATGGATATAAAAGCCAGGCTTGAGATGAAGTGTCTGTTATTTTTCATTAAGTATTGTTACATATTGGCTGTCAGGGGGCACTTTTTGGAAGGAAGATACTACATTGAATCATTATGGTACATGTATGTATGCTGATTTGGAAGTGGCTCTGTATCAGGGTTGTAATGTCCAAGATGATTACATTTGTTCTGTAGGAAGGTGATCATGAATGGCCTTGTGTCAGTGTTTTTGATGATTTTCAATTTGACTGAAGCTATCGTATTGTTTATTTTGCTGCAGTAAATGAAGAGGAATTTCTGGCCATTATGACAGGGGATACATGAATACAAGGGACCCAGGAAAGAAGAAACTACATTGTATATTTTGTTGCAAAATCTTTGGACATAGTCGTCAACAATTACATATTTTTGTAAAGGAAATAACCAAACAAGGATGTAAATGGGACTTACTGTTGTAGTATATATATGCAAGGAAGTTATTTGTAATATGACAGCAAATCACTAATGATCAAGGAAAAATCAATCAGAAGTTCAAGTTTATTACAGTGTGGATTCAATCCAGGAACACTTGACATTCTTGGGGGAAAGCTCAGAATGAGGGCTCTTTTATCAACAAAAGTATTTACATTCTTTAAAGAGTCCTTATTTTACAGGCACCCCCCAAAGATGTACTGAAAATGTCAAATGGTCTTAATTTGAGTGTCCACATTGTAATGTAGGCAAAACCTGCTGGTGTTATTGAATTAAATTATTTGATTTCAGCTGATTAGGAAGTATGGCTTTTATTTTGTTACTGTATTATGTATTTATTATAAGGAACAGCAGGGTAGAGATTTTACTACTTTTGAATAAAGAAATGTTGAAGCTGTATAGAGTGTGTTCATTGTCACGCAATTAAAATTAAAATCAAAAACCATTCCGTGGATATAGTCAAGAAATTGCAATGTTATAGACGATAAATAAAGAAGACAGTTCTCCAAGTTTAAGATGTGTGCTTCGTCCCAAAGTTGAGATATTCGTCGAAATGTTCCGCGCAAAATTACAGAGCCTTGCATGGGGCCGCCATGTTGGTGGACCTCCATAGTCCTCCAATATGGCGGCCGGAAAATTGTGTAAACATCTGGAACTTACTTTGGCTATAGAGTCGACTGATTATCTGAACCGAACCAAAAAGCATTTACACAAGCACTTTTCCTAATACTTTACCTCCTGAAATGGCTAAAACTCACGAGATAATTGTATATTTTTCGACAAACGCAATATTAGCTTCATGTCACACACCGCCACAACTCAGAAATTCAAAATGCGCTGGTTTCCAAACGAAGGACGCTACTGAGCTAGAAAGTTGTAAACAGTTATGAATTTAGTACCTCTTATGCCGGATGAGAATAAAACCTTTAGTGGCTCTTTGGTTTTGGATTTGACAATTTGATGACGTCACGTGAACACACTATGCAGATCTGTCATTTGTAGCCATGGTACTTTGCCAAGCCCAAATAAAAGGGGTGCAGTGGAGTCCCTTTTTAACCAACTCCTGTAGAACTGGTCATGCACCCCCTCTGGATGACGATCCCAAAGCACGTGTCTGTCAAGTAACAGTCTCCTCGATCTTATGCCTGGTATGGGGTGGGTGGGTGGGAGTTGTCACTTTTCCCTTGTCGATCTCAACGTTTATTTTACAGAGTATTAAAAACGAGTCCTGGCATGGTGAGAAGTAAATGATAGTGTAAGAGGATAGAGTGAGTCGTAAAACCAACACCAAACCAATTACTTACCAATTAGACTACTCAGCCAAACTCAAACCGTAATCAAACCAAAGTAATAGTCTGATTACTTTCGACACTCAATTGAAAACCACTCTAGTATTACTTAATTCATGTTATAATTCTATTGGGGGCTAAAGAGGGAGCTGTATAGGAACTTTTCTAAATAAAAACAAGGGACACAATATTTTATTAAGCAAAATAATTATTTAATTTTCCTTTGTAGCTTTCCACGTTATCTCAAGAAGATTATTTCCAAACTGATAAATGTGTATATATTCGCTAGTCAATTATTTAATTTGATTAATACATGGAGAGACAACAACACGACATTCTTACTCATAACTTGGCTCCTACAATACTCAACCGGGCAATAATTCCAAGTGTTAACTTTTTACCGTTTGTTAGTTTGTACATCGCAAAACAAAATGACTTCATAAAGCTAGTTCAATATAATATCTTCACACAAAACCAGTTTTTGTCTAGTAACTTTAAATCACAGAACACTGAATGACTGATCTTAGAAGTAGCTAGAAGTCCTAGAATACAAAGCTCCTGATTGAAATCTATAAATTTCAAACCACAGAAAATGTAATAGTTTACAATGAATTTGTTGCTTACCGGTAATAAGTAAAAAACCGAAAAACGTGGTCATCGTCAGCTTAGGTCTACAAAAAGCAATACTACCAGTAGAACTCCTTATCTAGTATATATATATGTCTAGTATGCGGTACCTTGTCTTGGATATACTTAAGTAATGTAATCTGATTATTTTAATAGCAAAATATTACAAAACGAAAAAAGTTATTTTCACAAAATCTAGAGGCAATACAAGGAACCAAATGAGAACAAAAACTTCTGTATTACAGAAAAATATAATAATATCAACGAAAAATAGATTTCTGCAAAAATGTTGACTTACGCACCTTAAACACGTATAAGTTCTTTGTTAGATATGCATTTGCCGTCACCGTTATCCTAATGACACATTTTGTGACAAGCCGTTGCATTATGCTTGTCACGCGACGGCCGTTCTCGAGTTTGCGCAAGTCACGCAGTTCTTTATCAGCGAGGCTTTACCAATCGGTTCTTAACGAGAGCCACGAGGCAAACAACCACTCTGCCTCTTTGAGAAGATCTTTAAAATAATGTAACCGATTCTCTTCCAGAGTCCAAACTAAACTTGATTTACTACTGTTTTTCTCTGTCATTTCTAATGCAGTTTAAGATTAACCTAAGAAACTAATCAAAGACCAACATTATTTCGCACTAATACTATCTAAAATTACCAGAAGACATGTAAGCTATACTGAAAACATTTGGAGCAATTTCTATCGTGGTAATTGTCGGTCACACTCACTAGCAGCCTAGGTTTATTTTTACAAATATTAAATTATTCCATAGATTCATTTTTCTTGAGTTTAGTCGTCGTCTTCTGGTCTGTATTTCGCCTGTCTTATTTGACTCAATTTACTTCTTGCTGCAGCTAGTTCTTTCTCGATACGAAGAATCTTCTCTTGAGCCTCAAGTTCTTGCGCAATTCCACCAACGAAACGCTGGTTGATAACGACCGTGGTTTCTTGTTCTTCAAAGATGGCTGCACTCTTGGCCGCGGTTACCAAGTTGTCCGCAGCTCTTTTGACGGCATTGCCAGCAGTCTGGGAAGAAGAAGAATACATTATAGCACAGCAAATCACACTACAATGTAAAATAATTTCAAACAAGATGAGAAGTATGGAAACAAAAGGAAGAGGAGAAAAACATGAACAAACGCTCGACGTTAGCATAGGTAGGGTTCATGTCATCAATAGCTTAAAACACGTACCTGCAGTCTCCTTTGCGTCTCACTGTTAGAATCAGCTTTCACTCTACAAGCTAGCAACAGTTGGGCGGTGGAATTTGACACTTGTTTAGCGCCTGCGACCAACCTCTCCTCACTTGCGTTACCCTGGACAGCAGCGTTAGCAGCGTCACACAATGTCGTCGTGGCCGCTGCAACCATGCGCGCCTGAAATTAAATTCACGTGATCAGTATTTTAGTCGTCACGCAATACTTCTCAAGAACAGCACTTATTTGAGCCATCACGCCACGCTCCTCCCAGGCTCCCAATGAAGTCCCAAACAACATTTCTCGCCGTGAGGAGCTGCGTGACAACCAGATAACCGTTGTGACAATAAGCAATGGGTGATGATCCAAATAAGCAATAAAAAGGAGATCTTACAATTGTACAAACATTGACAGCATCACTTACCGCAGACACAAGCCCTTGAGACCACTGGCCATCCTCACTGGGATCAGTGGATGCCGAACACACCTGGAAGACCGGTCCGTGGGTTAGAAGTAAACTGATATCTTTAAGTCGTTTTAGTACCGTATTGTTAGTAGTATAAGTACTACTTTGTAAGTAGTGTATTTTAAGTAGTGTGTTCTAACTTGCTGTGGATTATAAAAGAGGTAAACTAATATCAACAAAACATACGTGAAACGCCGCCTTGAATTGCCCAGTATGCATTCGCAGTCGAACTAACAGACACTACAGCCTCTTATCTAGCATAGCTAGTCTCCCTTATAACAACCGCAAGCTTCAAACAACAGCGGCTTACCCTGCCACTCGCTACCAGTTCTCTTTGCGCGGCTGATGCAGATTTCACCAGTGCTACAGTTGCAGCTGTGATGGCTTTAGCAGCTTCCAAGATTTGTTCTTCAAAGTTCAGTGACTCGTCTGCTTCCTAAAAAAACAAAGACAATCCAACAGCATGAAGCGTAAAAATCTCAACACACATATTCTCCTTAATCGTCGCCACACGTATCTTATAATGTCACTTAGGAGAATCTCATTTGACATCAAGAGAGATATCCTCTGGAAAACACCAGTGGAATTTGGAAAGTACCAGTTTCGACATTTTTCAAGAGTTCTCAAGCGATCAGGATTTTCGGTATGTTAAAACAAGCTTTAGCTTCCTGAAGATGATATTTATAAACAAGGAAGCGTGAAGCAGACTGACGTACTTCCTGGGATTAAATAGGTATGCAATTGTTCCACCCACATGTCACTAGAATGTTTCCTGTCTGGCTATAGAACAGATTTTTACGCTGATGGAACGGTTTTTAAACTGAAGGCTATACATTTTCTCGCGTCGACTGACTTTTTCACGTTGGCTTAGAACGACATTTACGATCGTCAGTAGAGTATGATGAAATCCTACAAATATGTTTAGCTCAGAAGCAATCACTCAAACCCTGCTCCAACATTTAGCACGTCCATTCCACACGGGCAAGCGGTTTTACCTTAGGTCTTGGCTTGGGCTTAAGCTCGGCCAGTTTTCTCGCAGCCGCTTCAATCGCAGCAGCAGCGCCAAGGAGTTCGTTTTCAGCAATGACATTGGGGTCTTCAGGATTGACCCAGTTAGAACCTGAAATAACCACAACAATTAGTGCGTGGGGTGTGTTTGTGGTGTTAGTCAAAAATGCAATGTACATAACAGGCTTGCTAGATATCAGTACTAAAAGAAATTTGGTAGAGATGTCTTGAGAAAGAACATACAGCCTACATGTTGACACTGTCGTTTTTCATTATTATTTTTCTTTTCATTATTTTCTGTGTAGTAACCGATTTCGGAAGCACAGTCGAATCGAGTCAAACCTATAATAAGCAGACACTCTTTGGTGAGCGGAAAGTACCCAAGATCCTTTTAGTGGTTTGTAGGTATTTCTTAAAATGTCTAAAACGGTCATGGCTACTGTAGGAAGCTACGACTTCCACCGCTAAAAAGCGCTTTGTTCTGCATCTTCCACTTTTCGAATCCATGTTCAAAAAATCTGCTCCCTTCGTGGAACTTGTTTTTCTTATTAATCAATCGCCATTTGCCGCTTTTAATGACAAAAAGAAACAAAAACACATCTCTCGGCATGTATCCCACGAGTATGCAACTTTCGTTAGAGTGGTATTTCATATCTATAGGAAACTGTTTTAAACGAACACTACAGCATTCCTCGATGGTGGCCGCTGTGAATACCGACGTTTTTTACCTTTAAGCGCCTCAGCGGAGTGGACAAGTTTAGCTACTTTGTCCGCCACAACCTTCGACTGTGGTGTTAACATCTGTTTCTTTTCGTGAGATGGTTTCTGTACAATCTGTTAGTGTAGAAATGTCGTGATGTTAAACATTACAAAAGAATGCGAATAGTCTCTCTTAAGATCATCACACAATACAAGAAAGACACAGAAAGCGTGACTTGCGCGTGACCTACTCATCACGCTTGCCAAAAAAGAAACTTCGCTAACATTAGGTATGTTCCCTATTGAACCATTTCTCGGCGAATTTCAAACATGACGAGTCAGAAACGTCTGTCTATATTTATGTTCTCTAAAAGAAACAATTTCGTTACAAAGAATAAAACAGAGTGACCCCAAAATTTTAGATTCCCTGAACCGATAAACCATATTCGTATTCACGGTATAGGAATGGAGCTAGCTTGAATTTGAGGCAAATGCAGGGAATCTTGTCAAATGCAAATGACACAAATCTCTTTATAATGATTTTTCCCCGCATGAGCCTCTATTACAAGCTAGTTCCAGTCCAGTACCGAGAATACGAATATGGTCTATTGTCAATAGGATTGACCAGAAATCGGTATTTAAAAGTGAAGTTTTGTGATTGTAACCAACAAAATCACTTTTGAAGAACACAAGAGCTTGTAAATAACTATTATGACTATCCTTACGTCGTGTACAAGATCAAGCAGTTCTCCAAATGACGCGCCACATTCCATTCCACTCCTAAGGGCCAGCGTCCTGGCTTCATCACTGTCGGCTTTGTGAGCAGCCCCCTAATGAAAAAATATCAGTAAACCAATGCTCTACATGTATGTTTCATTATACCGGGTTAAAAACGTGACTTACCGGGAAAGAACTGGACGTGCTTTTAGATTACCGATGAACTCACCAACTGTTGTAGCAAAGCTTTGTTCTTTCTTCCTCTGAACACATAAACTGAAGCAAGAATTCTGGTGGTTTGTGCAAATATTTGTAAAATCTATTATACTGCGTACGGTAGTGCTGACCAGATGCTGTGCAAGGCATTTAACAACCTTTTTCTGGTCCTTGCACCGTGATTAAGGCCTGCCAAGCCCAAACTGTTTCCAAATAATGTTTTGTATATGAGTGCTAAAAACGCAAAGATATTGGAATCTGATTCTTTACCGAGTTTGGCGAACATATTAAAGAGAAGGTGCCTAGCAGTTTAAGCTGTTATAAAACAAAATAAAACTCAGTTGAAGTACCTTGCAAATAGTTAACATCTCCGTTACTGCTTTGCGGCCCATATTAGCAGCTGTGATGATGTCATCTTGCTGACAAGAATTCCCAGCAGCCACAGCTTTCGCCGTTGCCAAGGTGACATTTTTGGTGCTCCTGATGAGGTCTTCAGGCGTGGCGTCCCGGACGGGCAAAGAAGGATTTTGTATCACCTGAACAAATATGATAGAAAATTAAAGGTTTCAATAAAAACCCCACGCAACATAGAGCTAAAATAAAACTACATAGAACTGTTAGCAAAAACACGCCAGCAATCGGGAAACTGCAGACAGTTATTGTAGTTTTACACGACTGAAAGGCTCTTAATTAAAGGACTCAATAAATATTAGAAGCTGTCTCGCATTAACCTTGACCTTGTGTTAACCTGTGCAACGTTATTTCCCCTATATAGATAACAACGTGTCACCGAGTTACATACACTGTCGCTGAAAACTGAGGGAGACAGCGTACACTGTAATGGTATGGAATGGCGGAACAAAACACACTTACTAGTACAGCCTGTTTAACAGCATCTGTTGTAGACTCCAAGGCTCTTGTACCTCTAAGACTTTTATCTTCCACACTCTTAACAGTCTTCAGCAACGAAGACACGTTGGTTACCATCGCCTGAAAAAAAATCCAACTACAGTCACTACACAAGCACGCAACTAAACTCTTGTTGAAAAGATATCTTACATGTATCGAATTTGATTCTTCAGCCACCACACTCACACAGAGACAGCAAATTCACTGTCTTTAGCTTTGTTAGAGTACTCATGTGCAGAACGCTTAAGCCACATATCCAACTGAGGCGACAAAACTAGTTCATGGTATTTACAACTGATATTAACTACGAATTCATGTGTCGGGGAGTAAAAAGCTTAACGATTCAGTGTATGCCTCATTCTCGGCTTGGAAGTGAAGGACCATTAATACGCAATGGTCAGTGACAATTGCGATGTACACGCGAAACGATTGACCGCTATGAATGCCACTAAAGACTCGGAGCTGATACACAAGGTAGGGTGGATGGGTTTTGATACCAATACAGTACCTTTCCAGTTGTCTTGAGCACCTCAGTGGAGGGGTCGTTGTTGGGTTTTCCGGATGCATTCTTGGTCGCGTTGATCAGCGCTCCTAGGGCGGACGCCACGTCTTTAGCTGCGTTCAGTAACATTTGCTGCAAAAAACACAACGATGGAAAAGAAAAAAAAAAAAGCTGAAGAAAATGTAACTTTCCAATGCAAAGCAATAGCAATGAAACACACACACAAAAACTCTCTGAGGTTTTAGTACACGGGATTCCAATGCCGGTGAAACCTACTACCTACAATCGTGGACAAAAGTCCTTGGGACACTTCTGTAATGTAACGAATTATCTGTGTTTTACAACTGAAGTTTGAAAAAAAAATCTGCAATCCTTTTAAAAATGCGTTACTGTTCCCCTTCCCACCCAATACAATGTTGAAAATAAGGAGAAATTGCCGGTACTACATAGTTTTAAACGTTGTATCTGGGGTGGGGGGAGAGGTTAGGCAAGTAAAGTTGTATTCGTGTCTGGCGTGTGTGCAAAAGCGCCAAAAGTACAAATTTGTCCCAAGACTTTTGTCCATGATTGTAGTTAATTGATAACGCCTTCAGGAGCAGATCAATAGCCAGTTTCTAATTATATGTATAGTTTAAAGTATTCTGTTTATACATGTTCATTTTGCCCACATTTTTAATTGAGTCAGTGAGGGAGGATCTCCATCAAGGATTACGAAGGAGTCCAAACGTGTCTCACAGGATTCCTTTTCAACATGAATGTGTTTATAGAAGACAATGGCTGGGATTTAATGAAGCACACCAATGGTAAGTTTGCTTTCAGTAGTGGACCAAAACCCTTCTAAAGAGATAGCAGACAAATCTATTGCTAAAGAGTAGAGAGAACGCGGAGATCTCCAAATTTTAACTGAGAAGATTTTTACCTGTGCGTCACTGTCATCTGGTCCAAGAGCAAGAGCTCCAAGCTTGACATTATCAGCTAACTTAGATACAGAGCCAACCGCAGACTGGGCAGCCGTGGCCAGCACATCTTGGGATGCCTGTGCCGAGGAGACTAGATTCTTGGTGTCTTCTACAAGAGTCTTGGCCGTACGAAGGATAGCCTCTCTAGAGAAGACAACCATTAAACGAAAGGTCATGAAACTTTCAAACAACGATAGATCAAAATGCAAGAACTATGAGAGACGAAGTTGTCAGGTGAGTTCTACATTCGCGATGTTGGGATCTATCTTACAAATGACATTTCTTCCTTCCACAGTTCTTGATTTCTTCGAAGGAATCCACTAGCAAGCAGGTGCGTCGATTTTAACTGAACCTTAATTACGCCACGCACATCTAATTTCAAAATTCTTAAACGTAATAATGACATAAAATGTTCGTGATCTTAAGGAAATCGTGAAAAGCACGAAAATGTGACGAGGTATAATGCGCCAGAAGTTGCTTGTTCGCGTGTTACACCAACCTGTGATCCCCAAATGTGTCGCCCTCGGTCTCTGGGTGCAGCGTTCCAGTCGCAGCGAACATCACGGTGGTGTCAAGGTCACCCACAATTCCTTGCACCGCACTGGCCGCGTTGATGCAGGCCTGAGTACCACGGGAACCTTGTTGGAGGGCTGCTAAGAGATGAGACACCTAAAAAGAAGTAAAGAGTTTGGAACTTACATACGAATAAGGTTTTAATGTTTTAATAACCATGATAGCGCGGGTGAAACTGAGTACTGCCTCAGATTTTTTTATGTCTGATTTTGTTCCTGATCCAGTAGAACCAAGCGGAAATAGTACCAAGTAAAACAAAGGATAGGCGCTGTAACAAATGTTATAAAAAGTCACCTTTTCAGCCACATGTCTGCAATTTTCCGCTAGTTCTCTCTTAGAGAAAGGATCTTTGGGGCTGCTCTGTACTGCTCCACCACTCTGAATCAAGCTAATACACGCCTCTCCCAGCCCTTGGACACCAGTGCGAATACGGTGCGCAATCTAGAAAAACAAAAACCAAAGAGAAATTATATAAAACTGTTGTACAGATCATAGATCTGATAGAGTGAGTGAGTCATATTTTTCGTAGCCTGCGTGGCAAGCGTTCACATACGAAGAGCTTTTTTCCATATGTTAGCCGCGCCTAAATTGGAGCGGCCCCGACTTGTCGATCTTTTGCTGTCGCCCATTTTTCGCGCGACCAGACTCCTCTCCTCCGGAACGCTGGCTACACAGGCTATAGTTTTCGCTTTTTTAACGTGAAAATTATTGCACAAATGCCACTATTCATGTCGTACCTCTGGGTTACCAACAGTTTTGACTGCTCCTCTGGTGTCTTTAGCAATGTCATTGTAAATTTTGCTGATGTCCTTACCCAGAGGACCAAGCTTGGTGGGATCTCTTGTCGATTTACCAACCTGAAACAAAGTAAATTTATGGCATGAATATTCCAGTTACAGACGCCAGCTGGACAACTGCTTTCCAAAGGGTTCATTACAAAAGCAGAGATTCGTCGATAAATTTTACAATGCACAAGAAACAGACGCTTCTTTCAAAAAGTCATTAATGCCAACACACGTTTGTTTCATATCAACCTAACTATTTAGAATCTCTCCACAACCAGGCAAATTTACAGATCAGCAACCTCGTGTACACTGTACCTACCTTGCTTATTAACGTTTCCTCAATAATGAACCGTTTCAAAAAATACAAAGAGAAATTTCTTTGCGTGGGTCTCTTAAGTAACACTATGTGGACTGTTAATGCGGAGGAGAGTAGAGGAGCCTCACGGCAAGAGAGACGTTGGACATAAACTGACAAACTCCATGTGTTCCGTTTTACTCACCATGTCATGACCTTTCTTGGTCAGTTCTTTCATGGCACGTGTCATTCTCTCTTGATAATTCACAAACGGTTCATCGATCACATCAGCACTATCTCCTCGATCATTCTGGGGCTGGTCAATCTAACAACCAAAAGTCGCAAAATAGTGACACCGAAAGTATGTATCCTTTCAAAGTTATGGAGGCGCGTTGGCCTCATGGTTAGTGTACTCGCTTCCGGAGCGAGCGGTCTGAGTTCGAGCCCTGGCCGGGGACACTGGGTTGTGTTCTTAAACAAGACACTTTACTCTCACGGGGCCTTTCTCCAACAGGGTGTACAAATGGGTACCGGCGAAGTTAACACTAGGGGATAGCGCTGTGGTGGACTAGCATGCCATCCAGGGGAAAAAGAAATACCTCTAGTCGTTTCATGATACCCTGACAGGAATAACCACCAACATGATGGGCCACTCGGCTCGTATACTGATTTAACACTTTACATTACTTTTCAAATTCGATAAGAGAGATGATTGATTTTTGGACTAACGGTCATATTCAAATCCAAAATGTTCAAACTTCTGCAAGTCATCTTTTCTTCATTCGATATGTCACTGGTTCAGTTTGCCACCCAAAAACAGCTCTCAGTCATTGTTGGACTCGTTGGTGCATGTCAGATAAAATGAGATCTCACCTCGGCAAGTGCTTTCCCTATGCTGTCAATCAAGCCAGACACCACACCAGTCTCACTAGCGGCCTCTTCAAGTGTCTGTCCAAGATCCCGGACAGCCTCCTTCATTCCTTGAGCGGCTTCATTGATGTCTGGATGGATGTCGACAGCCTGAAACATGCATCATATTTAAGCACATTAAGCAACCTCAGCTCTAACAGGGAATTATACCAACATAGGTGACACTTAGCACCACTGTTTTCAGAGGATACCACAAACGGCAAACGGCGTTGAAAACCCGCGTTGAGTACTACCGTACGCAACGCGGGTTTTCAACGCCGAGAAGTAGGTTTTCACCTAAGTGATTTACCTGAACGTTTTTTATCCTGAATTTGTTTATGCCACGTGCTCAGTGTGAAAATCAGTACACCAGTGTTTTTAGTACAGGTTTAGATTAAATGTTTAGCCAAAAAGTTAGAATATATCTTTTTGTTGCCATTTGGAAATCAAACACTGCTGTTGTCTGGAAATTTAATATGGCGGTTTCTTTAAGTGAAATAACTCTCCCACGTCTTCGTAGCTAAAGCGATAGAGGTCGCAATGCAAACATCTAACGGCAAACGCCTAACCTAAAACTGCCGTTTGCTGTTTACGGTTAACGTGAAAACACTGGTGCTAAATGTCTCGAGAAAATCACATCGAGATTGAGAAATAATAAACATTTTTTTTGTTCCAGTCTCCTAAGCCTTGGTGCTATTTCAATCTAACAAAATTGGCTTATTTCAAACAAAAACATTCTGTTCCGTTCTAACGGTTTCCTTGAGGGCAACTAGACTTCGCTGCAAAACGTTTGGACGCCTCGACTGTAGAACTCCAGGAGTGACTTAAGACATTCTCCCGTGCTCTTGCACGACTTTATTTCTTAGGCTGGCGGGTTCTACCTATACTTAATAAAGGCATTTAAACTTGACACTGAAAACACATTTCAATCGGAAGATTGATAAATGGTTCACTTTCAATCCAGGGGAGTAGTGTGAAAAGATATTTGAACAAGAATTGACCTACAGCAGTAACAGCCATATCGCAAAATTAATGCTATCTGGGTCGTCACGTAACGTCTCTCTAGGAAGTAGTGTTCAACGAACCAAATGACCATAACTGCTGTCAACATTGCGCAAGAGTACCGATAGTACGTAGTAAGAGGTTATCGACTCTCGTACTATGCACTTAAGGGTTTCGGAAAAGTAAATATCTTATCACCTGTGGATTTCCTCCGCCTTCTTTAGTAGCATACATAAGTTGTGCTGCTGATTCAGCCACAGTCTTGGCCTGATCTAACAAGTCCACCTTGCGCTGTACATCAGCCGTGCGTGACGCTGCGCCCACAGCCAGGTCGGCCAGCGGAGCAATGAAACTCGACACCTGGGCTACCTAAGATTGACAGTAATTACACATATCAATAAGCTGAATAACTTGACGGATTAACTATCATTTACGGCAATCCTCACTGGTGTATACATTACTGCGGTATGATATAATACCGAGTGTCTCTTCTAATCTCCACGCGACTGACCCTCTCCACACTACGCCAGAGGAATTTGAAAACGCAGCTTTATTTCTAAGGTTAGGCCTACCGTCCACACTAATCCCCCAAGCTTCTCGAAAATGCTCTTCAAACCGGAGGTATTTAAAAACGCCAGCTTTTCGCTTTCATGTGGACGGAAAACATTTCGAAAATGATGGCGTTACGATAATCATGTGATTTTCCTAATCGAGTTTTCCTCAAACAAATCCAAAAATGACCGGTGACTGTTGCGTTTTTGAAATCCTCCGGGTAAGTGTGGACGGAAAATATTTGATGCATTTTCAGAGTGAAAACTCCGTTTTCAAATTCCTCCAGCGTTGTGTGGACGAGACCTAAGGGACAACACCGTTGACACGTACCCTATGGCCAATGTTTTCAGGTTCAGACTTGGCTGCTGTTGCTAATGGATCAATAACGTCTGACAGTTGACTAAGGTTCTGCATCATTTGCTCCTGGAAACCCTAACGACAAAAAAATACTGTTTAAATTACCGTTCCAGACCAACGGAAAGTCTCAGAGCCTACATAATTATGAACATGCAAAATGTAAGGGAAAACGAGAAGAGATACAACGAAAAAATCTCGTCATGCCACTAGTAAAGTTAAAAGGGCTGTGCTCTGCCGTGTTCTTAAGGAATTTACAGTCGCATTATTTTACAACATTTGAAGACAAACACCAAACGTAATTAATCAATGGAATGCTAGCATTCTGCTTTGACATCTCGGGATCACTTTCCTGGGTCAGATAAGTGGCAAAGGATGATAAAGGGAAACAGGATACGTCTGCGCAAAAGTCACTTGCTCTCGTTCAGTGCTCCATAATCCATGGTCTACCTTGTTTAAACAATATAAAAGACTTACAGGGGAAATATTTAGATAGAACAGTTTATATGCATTTATAGCTCACCTGTAGAGTGTTTTCAGGCCTTGGTTCCAGCTGCTGACTGATAGCTGCTAGAGATGCTTGGTCCAACTGATTTATTGTATAGTTAATTTGCTCCAAGGCTTCGTCGCATTCTCTCTGCCCAGGAGCATTGTCTCTGAAATAATAAATATAAACAGGTTCAGCAAACGTTTCTGGTGGAGCCTGTTAAATCCTGAGTAATGAAGAGCCCATTATGAGGAACGGATGACGCAGAATGCCTGAAAACATTACACCAAAACGTCGAATAAAGCTTGGTATATTCTTTGTTTAAAAGAGGATCACTTACTCGGTTATACTTTACACTTCTTGACCACTTGCTCTCAGTTTCTAACAGGGAATTTGAAAAGTGGGCTTGAGATCAGCCGAAGGAAACCCCCATGATAGCCTGAAATGTCAGTAATCTCTCACCCTCAGCCTTATCCCCGGGCCGGAGATTAGGCTGAGGGCGGAAGAAGACTGACATTTCAGGCTACCCAATGACTACAAGATGTCCTACTGTAACCTGAGTGCATGCAAGCAGTCTAGCAAGATAAATTCAAACTCACTTGATTGCTGTAATAAGTCTCCGCATAGCGTCCGACACAGCCTTGGCCTGTTGAGCGAGCTGCTGCAATCCGTTTTGGTCTTTAGAATTCACAGCCAGTGCTTTGGCTACGTTGAAATAGTTTGAACTTGACGTGGCCATAGATTTTCCTGACATTATCAGAGGAACCTGAGCTGAACGAGCCTACAAATAGAACACCCTCGTTCAATGATTTGTAGGTATGCATTTCTTCTATCGTTTGCCAAATAATTCTCTGAGAGAGGCTTGCCTATTCCCTCAAAAGAACTTTTTGTTGACGACTTCCGAGAATCTAAACACAAGCCACCAATAACAGTTCTTTTCAGGACTAACCTCACTCGGGTGATCACACTAAATGAACTACCTAAATAGGTCTTTTCAGGCTGTTTTCACCGCATATTCTGACAGTATAATACTGAAAGAGAAGATATCTGTGAAAACAGAGGGTGCAATACCGTGGAATCCCGATTTCTTGAACCTCCCAAGGGGAACGAAAATTGGTTTGAAAAATCGGGTAGTTCGAGAAATCGGGAGTAAAATTAAAATGTTCGACTGAGGAGGGGGAAACAATTTTGGGTCTGAGTTAACGGGAGAATTGAAAAATCGGGATTCCACTGTACAAAATGTTAGGAGACTTTTACCTTTTCAGTAATGCTCAAGACAGAAATTCTCGTTACTTATAATTGTCACACAATTCTTTTTAAAGCTACAATGTAGTTCCAGAATGAGACAAGATCGCTGAATGATGACTTTGTTAATTCTTATCACCGATATGATTGAAAATGTATTGGCACAGTAGAGAGAAATGAAATTTTGGACCACTCAGAGAAATGTATAAGGATGGAGAAGACTAAAGAGGATAAGAGTCACCGTTCTTTTCGTTATTCAAGATAACTGTGTGCACAACTCAACACTGTGAAAACACACGAGATCAAAAACGTTTTCTCACCTCATCACTGATTTTCGCAGGTATTGGAGCAAATTCTGGGGAGAGTGCATAAGCAGTGAGACTCTCCACACTGTCGATGAGAGGCTTGGTTGCTGCTGCACATGCTTCTCTGTTGTTATCAGACATGTCACTGGCAAGCACCTGAAACGAAAAGTCACAAGAATTCAGTTGCGTGATAGCGTACCTTGGATGAAACATTGGCGTGACAGTTCTGACAAAATTGGAAAGAGGCCTGCGTCGCAGACGAAGCCGTCTAGCCTCCTACACAGATATTCTTTGGGCTCGTCGCGCAATCTTCCTTTCCCTTCATGGGGGAGGAAGACTGCATGACGACCCCAAAGAGCGTCTGCGTAGTACGCTACTACTAGTGTAGTCGGGCAGTCTTAAACGGCAGCTGAGTCTGGCTAACAAGCTAATTATAAAGTACAAACCTTGATGTTCTTGACCAAAGAAGCTGTGCTGTTGGCCACATCCTTTGCTGATTGCACAAACTGTCTCTTGGCTGCGGGGTTATTGGTTTTAGCAGACGCTGCTTTACAAGCATTGCACAGAGCTGAAGTGTGCTTGGCGACAGATGTAGCTGCTCCAAGGACCTGTTAACACAAGAATACAATCACTAAACTACTTGGTTGAGGAGTCAAAAATGAATTTAGTTTACCGAGCGAAGGATACATAAACTCAAGGGAACAGTACAGCACAATCAGTCAGAATATGGCGTCACTTAAGTGGAATTTTATGATCAGGCACTTTGGAGGAAATAGTTAAACTTATTATTCAAGTCTGTTGTTGATTTACGCTTTGCTCAGACCTGGACCTGTGTAAAACAAACCATTCAGTAGATTTGGTGAGCCAATTTCAACTGTACACCTTCACATCATACTAGTAGTGACGAATATCACGTGAAAAATCTTGAGGTTGAACACTACCTGCTGCTGGCTGGCCTCTGGGTTAAGAAGACTCTCGCAAGCGTCCACGATCTCTTGTTTAGAGTTAATAAACTGCGCCTGATCTATCAGACCTGGTTTTCCTGCCACACTCGACGGATCAGCTACTGCCACAAGGTATGCAGCCTGAAAACATTCATATCACCCATTCAGAACTGGACATAGTTCATGTCTAAATGTTCTGGACTGTATCAATCCCTGAACTATAAAACAACTTATAAAATAGCTAAATTTAAAAAAAAAAGATATATTAGGAAGCTCCCACTATTCACGTCCTGTGTATGTTTTTGTATTTGCTCTCCAAAACGCATTGGAATCAAGTTAAAGACAGACCTGTGCAGCAGACTCTGTTAGTGCACAAACAGCTCCTGAGGCATCTTTAACTCCATCATCAAACTCATTGAAGTCACCAGCCTTGATACTGTTGGAGATTCTAGGCATGGCTTCTGTTAGATCCTGCAATAAAATTTCAATCAGATGAAGTCTTGGAAAAAAGGTATTGTAATAATAAAAGTAAAGACAAAAACTTTGGGTCTACGGAAGTTGCGTTGAAATCAGTTGAAGCACTTAAAAAAATGTACACTTCTGATACTCATAAAAACAAAAATACATGTGCCGACACCACCTTTTCGTCTTGCAATTTGGGAAAATGGCGACATGCACTCAATGGCATAATTTATACAAGTCAGCATTTAGGAAAGGTAAACTAAAATGTTGCAACAATCACAACACGCCCCGTAGCTTATTCGCGTTAGCGTTTTGGACACTTGTAGTAGTCTACTAGTAGTCTCTAATTTTCCTTCACGAATAGCCAAGCAAGAAGTGAATAGGAAGTAATGAGGGTTTACATTGGCAATCTTGCTAGAAAAGCTGTGAAACTCTTTGCCAAGGGAAGCAGGTCAAACAGGTCTGTGGCTGTATTGTGTAAGTACATGTATGAATGTACCCAGAGTAGTTTAACAGCATTGAAGACTTCAACTTACTTGAGACTTGCGAGTGACTTTATCCAGACAGTCAAAGAACGTGTCGTTGTTAACAGGTTCAACAGGATTGTCCAGGATGTTACTGACAGCCTACAAAGTAAAACAGAAAATGTTAGTGACAGCAAGGTACTAGCTAATCATCCTTTAAGGGGTAAAAGTCAGAAAATGAGCAGAAAATGAGAGGAAGAGTGTCTGCTTAATGGAGGTTACAGGTATGGTGATCATGAATAGCAAGGGGAACATCTTCAATTAACTGTTACTTCACCCTCCCCTTTCGAGCTTTTTTGTGTCTGGGTATTGATATCAGAGAACCTTAAATGTAGGCAATGAAATGATTTTAGAAACTGCACAGTATGTTCATACCTGAATATTTCTCAAGGCATTGTCACATTCCTTTTGTCCAGGAGCAGCGGACATACAAGCATTTAGCAACATGTTTATACTGTCCGTCACAGCTCTGTAACATAAGGAAAACAACCGCTTACATGAATAAAAACTTCACAGCTGTCATACCAACTGTCTTAGACAGCTGGGATACAAAACGCGCTTTGAAGCAAGGTTGGCGAGACACTCATTTCAGTAAAATGGACGTGTACGAAACGTAACATTCGAGTGGGAGTATTTAAACAAAAGAATACAATAGCACTCTTCACTAAAATTTGTATCGATTGTTGTTAAAAACTGAGAGACAACAGGAATAAACACATACACTGCTGATCCCCGAGCTGGTACACTGAAAGTCATATGCACTATACATACCTTGCAGCATTAGCCAATGAATTCTTTGCATTAGGTGCATTTGGATCTGACACCAAGGATTTAGCAGCCAGAAGGAGTTTACTGGATGCTGTTGAAGTGTTTTTCAGATTGCGTACCAGAGAATCTTTAGCTGCATCATCCTATAATTACAATAAAGCTTTACAGTAAACTTAATGTTGTCACACTGTTGAGTTATTCAAAAGGCATGCATATTATAAACACAGTGAAACCAGCCACTGACAGAATCATGTTAACGAAATATACTTAAACTGCTTGATAAGGTAAAGATTCTCAAGTGGCCACTTAAACGGTGAATTTACAAGTTGCTGACTACAGCGTTTTCTCTTCCCTTCGTAACTTAAGTAATCAGAGTTCTACCATATTGCTGCTTTTGCAAGGTCTTGTCAATGCTTGAATTTTTTGTCCACTGTAAGCAGCTGTTTTAAACGTTAACACAACTTTAATCGATTATCTCAATTTTTCATGAACCGCAAGTTTCATGAGAAATATTTTACTATTACCCACTAAGGTTGTCCTATCTCATGTCACATCACTGAGTAATTAGGATTTCAGTGAAGGCTGTGCGTGGGTAAGCTCGAAGCCAAACCACAACAAAGAAACATCATACCTGGGCCTGCCCAGCAAGCTTCATTCCACTGTCCAACAGATCTTGGTAAGACAGTGAAAACTTCTTAGTGGACACAGCCAGTTGATTGGATGTTCCTCGTGATGCTGTCACCATGTCACTAGCTGCCGCATTAAGGGCTGCACCTGACATACTGAGCTTCTCCTGGACCACTTGGTATCCTTCGGAGGTGGGTGGGAACTAGGTAACCAAAAATAAATTGTCTGTTGGTTTAGCATCCAGCCTCAGTCTAAAACCTTCCAAAGTAGCATGGTAATTGGTGACAACTTATGAGCACTACAATGATAATAATGGAAAAAGGAATCCCACGAAGATGACCTGGATTGAAAGGATACTTAAAAGGGTGCTCAGCTGAGGCGATACGATGTTTTGTTGCCGATGTAATGCATGCTCTGATTGGCTAATGCACTGATCAATGCCAAGCCCAAGGGGGCAGGGCGGGCCATTCACGAAATTTGATTGTGAAGTCTGTTCCGTGGGTAGGGATTTCGATTTTATGTGATGTCCCAGGGTAGGGAATTTGACACGGTCGCCACCTTGAAGGACCAAGAGAGTCTGGTAATGAATAGTACGTGTGTGTATAGAAGGGAAAGAGCTGTCTGCACGATAGTCTTAAACTACAGTAAGTTAATAAGGCTAAGCACCGCTACATTCAACTCACATCCTCTATGGCTAAACTCTGACTGGAGTTGACAACGGCCTTTATAGCTTCATCAACATCTCTTTGACCAGGCAAGTAGTTCACACAGTTGTTCAATGCGTGGGACACATCTTTGGCAGCCTACGTAGAGAGAGAGTGTTGTTTTAATGAAATTTTGGGGTAGGACTTGACAAAAGAAAAGAACAAGTCAAATATGGTTTGAGCAAATTTTGCAAAATACTGCAGTGGAAATCAACGGGCACGTGTTCATATGAAAGCTGGTCCAATTAGAGTGATACTTGGAAATTATTTCAAATTGCACTCCCTAGCTAAAGGCTAATGCAATTATAAGAGAATTTTCAAATATGACTAATAGTGTAAATCCTTAATTGCACTCTCTGATTACCTAAAAAATTCAGCATGGTTTTAAAATTCTACATGTCATTTAAAATTTTTTATATTCTTTGGGTAGTCATGTTATGCAAAACTGAAAACTCGGACTACACAGCCTATTTTCAGAAAGACTCCAGTCAATAACGTTTAATGACTATCCCTACCTGGAAGTACTCCCATATAAAAGGATGGGGGTACTTGTTTTACATTTTAGAAGTTAAAAACGCGGTTTTGGTACCTCTTTGTGGTACCTTTAAGGGTACTGAGCCGAAAACATATGATAGGAAATAATGTGTTGTTTTACAATTCGTACCTCTCAGGGGCGAAAAACATTTCAAGCACGCTCATAAAGCAGAATCTTGGTGCCTCTTAGGGGTTCTTTTCAAAATTTCCAACGAGCACCCATGTCCTTTTCATATGGGAGTCCCCTCCAGCCTATCTCTTTCCTGAACACGTCAACAGTGTTCTTGTATTTATCAAACACTGTAACAAACGTATCACAACACTTCTAAGTTCCTCACTGTTTGTTCTAGTGAAGCCTGCCTACTGAAGACAGTATCACAGTACTTACCTGTGCTAGTCTGGGCTGGTTGTTAGGGTCTCCAGGATTGTTCACTGCATTCTTTGCCTCATGAATTAATTTTGCTGACTCAGCAACTACAGCCTGGGTTGCCTTGATAAGATTCATCTGCAAGGCTCTGTCATCTGCTGTTGCTGCAACACCCCTGGCTGCTGCAGTCAGAACACGCAAGGCGCTAGCTGTGTCCCTTGCTGCAATACCTGTGTAGCTTTCATTACCCTGTCAGCAAAAACATTACATCAATTTTCTTGATTAATTAGATGTACACACCATTTCAGTCCAAAAAAACACAATATTTTACATAGAAAATAACAGCCATCTTGACAGGATCAAGAAAATAATGGAACTAAGGTAAATTCAGCTACCTGTGAAGCAGCAGTTAACAACTGTGCCATTGACGATCCAACAGACTTTGATGTGGCACCAAGTTCAAGACCACACGATTCTGCCTGAGAATTGAAGATGACAAGGAAACATTCACAACTTACAAACTTGTAAAAATAGCAGAAAAAAATCACACAGCAAAATTGAGACAAAGACAAAGTTTTGTTCAAAATTATGTGTCTTCCTGTGTAACTTACAGTATCTCCAGGTAAGGGAAGCAGTTTTCCATCCTCAGCACTCTTCTCGTATGCCTCCAAGTCACGACCAAGAGAACCAACTGTATCCAAAGCACTATCAATCTCAAGTGTTCCACAGGCCTCTGTAGCCTGCAAAGTAAGAACAGGACATTACACAAAGTCATTTTTTCCTAAAATTACCAAAACAGCACTACACACATAATATTTTCATTAGAGAACAAAACAAGCTTTGACGGCTATCACCTTGAGACTTAGCATTAAAGGTGGAAAATAAATTCTGTCAAATGTACCAGAGGCTCCTTACATATCTCTAATTTAATGAATTCAAGCTGACTAAGAATTGGCAATAAGAACGACAAAAAAGATGAAAGTGATAGCAAGCAACTGAAAATAAAGACATGGATGGACACGAGAGACCAACCAAATAAAAAAATACGGTACAATGAAAGAAGCAAACATGGGGTAAGGAGGGAGGAAAGATACCTATTCATCAATCATAGTAAACCACTCTCACCTTATCTGCAGCATCTCGTAAGTCTCCCAGTGAGGAACCCGTAGACTTGGCAAAGTTTGCCAGCTGTGTTGCTGTGATTGGATCTCCAATGGTTGGAAGTGCAGCTTTAGAGTTGGCAACCAGCTTTGATGTTGGCTATAAAAATAAATGCATATTACATCATGGAAAAGAAAAAAAATTGTGCAAGTTTGTAATAATTAAGAGTATAGACATAATTTATTTATGATACACCAGTGAATGGCCTTAAAATTATAGATCGTCTACCTGAATAAACTCTTTTGAGGCATTTATCAGAGCCAACTGAGGAGCAGCAATGTCAGGATTTCTTGCAGTGTCTCTAAGAGCTTCAACAAGTTGGTTGATGTGTTCTTCTACTGGCTGAAAAGGAATATTGCCAAATATTATGTTCGCCAAAAGCAAACAATAATCCTTTCACAACGGTATTTTATCAAATGTAGCACTCTCCAAACTTAACAAAGTGTACACATGTTCTTAAGGCAAAGGACAAGGCAAGTATAGATTTCCTCTTTACGATTCTTGAGCCTGATTTCTAGGAGTTGCTAATTTTCATTTCTCTGGCACAATATCAATTCAATAAAAAGCAGACAGTTAACACTAAGAAAAAACAAAGACCATCAATGAAAGGACATAATTACAGTCTTGATATACAACCACATTCTTAAGAACTAACATTATAAAAGAGATGCATGGCACCAGCAAGGAGAATCATGAGACCTACTTTGCACTGGTCATTCAGCTGTTGCTGTGATGCCTGATTCCGATTAGACGGCCCTGCACTGCGAGCTGCAGCAATTAGCTGAGTAGCCTGGCCAGTTGCCTCTTTAGCTGCCGCCTTACAATAACAAAAAATATATTGTTCTCACTGATTGCTGGCAAGCAAACATAATCAGGATTAAAAAATCAAGGAAAAGCAATGCTGCTTTCAAGCCGCTGTCTGTTTAGTTACTAAAAAGATATGGTATAGGGCGCTTTCCATTTGACCAAAAATTCCGAAATTTTTGAAACGGAGACAAATGGTACGGAAATTTCCAGGGAAAAGTTCCAGAAAATCCGGAAATTGTTGAATTTCCGAAAAGTGAACCATTCAACTGAAAATTCTGGAAATTCTGGGACGAAAATCAAATGGAACGGAAATTTCCAGGAAAATATATTCGCAAATTTGGGTATACATCACGAGGTTGTCCTCTTTTTCAGAAATTATGCAAATTCGCAATTTTCTACCCAGCGCTAGTTTTTTTGGCCACGATGACAGCGAGTTGGACATCTCATGCAAGGATGACGGCGACGCGTATTTGAAAATTGAAATACTTTAGAATCTTTCCACTTATATGTCGATAAATACTAGCTACAGCTAAATTCGTGAAGAAAGTGTTTTATAAAAATAATGCCCCTGTGGTGTACTTGTTTGTTCTGCATAGGTTGGCTAAGAAATGTACAAAGATTTGTAACATGTGCAGAACCATTGTAAGACTCATTAAACCCTTTGTTTTGCAACATTTTTGCTGTTGTGGTCTGTAAAAAGTCACGATGTCGACATATCAGTGTTCTGTTTGCTTCTATATTTGCAACTTAAACTCAAAGTCTTTGAAAAATTCCAAGCGAACAAAACTGTGCGGCTTGTCATTTTCCACACTGGAAAAGTCTGTACCATTCGTCCATGGAATTACTGGAAATTCCCACCGGAATTTTTGGTCTATTGGAAAGCGCCCATAGTTTACTATAGTAAGTTATAGTCACTCAAAAGTTACTGAAGGTCCTTTCCATCTACCATTCAAGAGAATTAATATTTTGGCTTAATAGAACAGACAGAACACATAACAATTATCCACTGCAAGCAATTGCAATCTATTTATGTTATACCTGTGGTTACTACTCAGCTTAGGCAGGTAGCAGGTAGATGTAACTATCTCAAAAATTGTTTTGCATTGTTTTTCATCATAAAAGCAAATCAATAGGTCGGACTTTGTTTAAGATTTCCGGCTCCAAAATAGGAACAAAATTTGCTAAAATCTATATCTAACTGCCACAGATAATGTACACACACTTTTTGTTTCCTTCACGCCCAAAAAAACTAACTATGGTGCTGTAGTGATAACTAATCGATGAAGTGACCTATGATGAGAGATGCACTGAAGGACATGATCCAGGCCTATGGGACCCTGTCATCTCTAGCAGACAACTTAACTGAGACCCAGACTGTTCTACAATGACAAGAACTGCATATGCTTAACAGCATATGCTTTACACCAAACCATTACTCAGTGAGATTTAAGATCAACACATTTGACATGAGAATCACCTCAAGTCTTTTGACCAGCTTCTTTTTCAATGCATCACTGGCTGCTGCATTTGTTGCTGATCTCAAATCTTCTGCCGCCTGTTTGAGCTTCTGCTGTTGGTCAGCAGCATTAGGGTTTCTGGCTGCTCCCTGTGTGAAAAAGACATTAATTATTTTATAAACTGATGGTCATTCTATATATATCAACATTTCCATAATCTAAAACCATGCTGTATAAGCAACAACTTTCATGTAACCTCAGTCCCCCATTGCTATTACATTCAGATGCAATGAATTTGGTTTAGCACAGAAGTAATCTGTACATGCATGCATTCATTCTCTGAGACGCTTCACCCAAATTATCATCCTATATTTCCAATAATTATCAAAACATGCCCTGCAACACCTTAGGTATGTTCACCTGTCAACAGAAGTTTGTAATTGCCTGAGGTGGTCTCTAAAGTGTTTACACTGTATACTCCTTACAAAATGAAAAATTACAAGACTACATTTTACTTGAAATGAACAAACCTTTGCTGCTTCCACAAGTTTTGCAGTGGCATCGGCTAACACCTTTGCAGCAGCTAAGAGACGTTTCTGTGAGTCTGAGTCATCCTCGGTTTCAGCTTCTGCTTTGATTCCAGTTACCAATGACGATGATGCCTGTATAGGATACAAGATGTCGACAAGTAATGTCCTATTAATGCACAACCCTCACTTAGCCTCCATAAATCACTGAAAACTGATGGGGTGGGGGGTGGGGGGGGGGGGAACTGGTATTTGAAAGCTGTGAAATGGTTCAAGTCTTGGGAGTTTAACATGTTACATTTGATCTTTCAAATTTAGCAAGCTCAAATATGATGGTCTCTGCATTTTGGCAGGTTTGACAGCCCACCATTCTCTACCGCACACAGTAAAAACTCTGTTCAAGACGGATATAATCTCAGGGTGTAAATAAAATCTAACCATGCGAATACAATCTTTAATTAGGAAACCAAGCCCGATTGGATTACAGAAAAGTTTTCAAAATAGCAAGAATATTCGAGAGAAATAACCAGAGGGTATGCAAATTGTACTGTCAAGTCTCCTCAGACATGGCATTTCATTTCTTAACTACAGTATAGTTTCCACACCTGAGCTAAGATCTTGGCCTGTTTAACCATCTCTCCTGCATTCCCCATACTGTTAAACAGTCTGTCTGTAGCTCCTAAAATGTCATCACATGCTGCATCATACTGTCCAGCTTGTTGAGCATCCCAGCCTCCATCTCGCACTTTCACCAGCAGACTATTCAAAGCGTCCCGTACAGCCTGCGCTGCTGTCATTAGCTCTCGTAGCAAGTCAGATTCTTCAGGAGCTGCTTCCTGGGATTATAACAGATTTATCATAAACAGCCAAAAAAATAGTGTCATAAGGAACACCATACATTTACTGACTATATGGGAGGGTTCAATGGAAAAAAATATTTTTACTCAAGATCATGGAATCACCAGGCATATGCATTACAAAGTCTATGCAAAATGACAGAAAGCCAGATACTTTGGATCAGCTCACAGCCCGTCTAGCCCTACAAGCATCGGTTTTGTGGTACTATTTTCCACTGCACGACATCAGAGCTGTGTGGTGTTAGTTAAATGGATCTCATTACCAGAAATAATCTCCCTCTTGAAGGACCTTATTCCACAAGATAAGTTTGACACTGTATGAAAAACAAAATTTCAAACTACACGCCAAAGAGTATCTAAAATTTTACCAGATCTGTCTGAAAACTTACCTTACAAGCTCCTTCAGTGTCATTGACAGCTGTAGCAACAAGTTTTGCAGCTTCGACAACTTGTTCCTGGCACATGTGACTGCTTATGGACGGAACAACCACCTTAACACAAGCTACCAGCTGTGCTGTGGTTCTGGCTGTCTCCTTTGCTGCAGTGATCACCTTGCCTTGAGCTCCAGTGTCATTAGACTGACTAGCGACATTCTTGGCTTTCAGGACCAGAGCTGCTGTTGCATTAGCCACAGCTTGCGCCAGAGCCAGTAACATTTCCTGTGTTTAATAAACAGGTCAGTTGAACAATCTACTTGGTATAGTCTTTGTAGATACTGTATGTATACACCAGACTAATGTTATGTCTAAGAGATTGCATTGATAAATTAGGACATTTCTTAATGCTCTGTAAGTAATTTAGCACAAGTGCTGATTCACATGGCTGACCTTCTAAAAATCTTTGTAAGAAACCTTCTAAAAAACCTTCTAAAATTAAGATAACAAGGTCAAAACTCCTAATGGTAGGAGGCAAACCAGTTGGCTAAGCAGCTGAACTAGGAAAAAACTCCAACTAGCAGTCCGTCAACCTACAGTGATCTCTGAATTTCAAGTCAGGCACTCTTAATCACTCAACCAAGCTCCCCAGTGTGTTCTACCATAAACCAGTTGAAAAAGTTGTTAAAAACCCTTCTGATTCCCAAGTTACATTTGTACCACCCTTCCCAAAAAATATCTGAGTGACATCCCTTGAAGGGGAGTGTGGCACCACAAGCAAGTGAGGCCTAAAAGTCTTGGGGGCACTAGTCAAATCAAAGGTTATGCAACTTGAGGTGCCTATCTATCACTTATCTTTAATATCAGATGCATGACATGGTCTTGAACTTACTTGAGTTTGTTGATCAACTTCTGGTTCACCCATGTACTGCAACAGTGTTGCTCCAGATGAACCCACATTGCCAGCAGCTGACAACAACTTGCCTCTAGACTAAAAAGTGAAAAGTATGTGCTGATTGCAAGGCAATCAATGGAAATTGATGACAATGAAAACTAAATAAATCTGTAGAATCCATGACAGGAAAAGTTGGCTATCTTACTAACCTCACTGTCTGCTCCGCCTCCTTCCTGGGCAGCTTTCAGAAGATTCGAAAAGGCACCTGCCAAGCCTCGTGTAGCATCCAAAAGGTTCTTACCATCATCGTCATCATCCAGTAAACCAGCAATCATCTTGATTCCTTTTGATAAGTCTTGTAAGTTAGATGAGCTGAAGGAAAAGGTTAAAGTCAGTTATGCAGTTGCAACGTTTCAGTAGATATCATACAAGAAACAACAATACATGTTGAAAACAAAAACAGTGTTCCAATATTATGCAAGTCACATTACACCAAACAACACACCTGAACTGTTTGCTGTAGGAAGACCAAATCTTGAAGTCTTATTACAAATCCATTTACCCCTATACATATATACACTCATACAAGTACTGTACAGTTGTACAGTAAGAAGGCTCTACACAACAGAGAATGTGTCCTTCCTGGTCATAAATAATATTTATAACATAGTAGTGCAAGGCAAAATAGCTAGTACATGACTGATAAAATGTACAAACAACACTACCGTTAAGAGGGAGATGAACTTACATGGTATTCACAGCTGCCCCAGCAGCAGTGTAGTTTGTTTCCTCTGGCTCTCCTTGAATAAGAAATGCAATGTTATGAATACTCAACAAAGTAACAAATTACATTATACATTCCACTATGCATAACTAGATTCAGTACAGGCACTTTATCAAAAGTTAACAGCTATAAGAATATCCCAACTCCTTTTAAACAGTCTCCTCTTTCCAGAGTACTATTGACATCTCTATTTGTCTGTTAATAAGACTACCATATAATGATGGTTAAAATAAAAGAAACGGGGGAGAATCATGACAGAACATTACAAAAGTACAGCACAGTCAAAAATGATGGCACAGGAACAGGAATTACATATGGTTCAAGGGTGCAGTTGTTTTGACCCTTTCATGCTCCCAGTTATAACCCTGAGCATGGGCCATTCCAAAATTGCGCAGGGAACTGGGGCGAGTTTCAAATTTTAACCAATCGATAAACTGACACCACCACATGAAAGACCACATTGAGAGTAGTCATTTGACCAAGTTTGATGCTTTTAGGGTGAACAGGGACCAAGTTAGAGACCTTGAAACATGGTTCAAAATTCATACAAATGTCTCTAATCTTGAGACAATGTCCCCCAAACCCATATGCTCTTAAAATGTTTTTTGATTTTTATGATGCTCTTAAAAATGGGCAAACATATGTGATTTTCATCTCTGTCAGCTTCTTTCAAATGGTAGGTGAATGACGGGGTATTACAGTTTTCACAAAACTGATAAAAAATTTTCAGAGTTTATATGGTTTTGCAAGCCTGTCTTTACCTGAAGTCAGCGTGACAATTGAAGCACATGACGCTGAAAGAGCAGCCAGTCGGGATGCCACATTTTGTCTGGAAAGATCTAGAGTGTTTTGCTTCCACTTCAGTGATGCCTGAAAACATTCCAAAACAACCACATTAAACATTCATATTGTGTTCCATGCTAGATTGACTTTCCTTTAAGAATTGTCAGCAGTTCCATACTAGATTGATTTTCCTTTGAGAATTCAGTGTCAGCAGAAATGGAAAAAAACTTCATATTATTCAAATTGACTACAGAATGTCTTAGGGACACAGAGCAGCCATTGGTGGTGATGTGCAACACTACAGAGGTTTGCATCTTACTGGATCTGATCCAAGGGCAGGAATCTCAGCAGGAGAACCCAGATCCTGTTCTGCAGAAACAATGGTGTCCAATCCTTGACTCAGACTACTCATGTATGCCTTCTGTGCAGGAGTAAGACTGTGAAGCTTAGCTTGTGAGCCCTGTAAACAATAATACGACATCAGTAGTCAAGATGAGAGGAGTGGTTAATAATGGTAATGACTGATTGTAGTCCAATTCGGTCTGCAATCATCTATTAAGAAATACACAATTTTAAGAAGACATCCATGAGGTGACAGTCCTGTTCATTTAATCCTGAGCATGATAACAGACTGAATCGGACTACTTTAAGTCTTGTCACCTATCAATCATAACTATGACAAAATTTGAGAAGTAAAAGTTGAAAAATTTAACTTTTTGGAAAATGAAAGTAGTTGAATTGTCTAAGATCCATGAGAGATGAAACACAATCAAGTGCTACTGTCCAATGTAAACTACTCAATCAACACTCAATCAGGCATAATATATATACTGTCCAGTAAACACCAAGAAGGATGCACAAACTGTCCCATAACACCACGTATATGTGACACGTTCAAAATATAGGGACTGCTGATAACCAATCAGATTCAAGAACTTTGTTGTCCCTAAGTAAACCACAAGGCAGTAAAAACTTTAATTATTTCACCAGAAAGCTCTATATTTCATACAATTTTAACTTCTGGATAATTGCTTCTCACCATGGGAGGCCTATGAGCAGAGTGTGCAGATCCTGTAACTGTCCCATACTGGGCTGGCTCCATCTTACCCACACTGTATCTAGATGCCCCTGAAAAAACATTGTAACAGTGAACCAGTGGTCTACTTACATAAACTTTTAATACAGAACAATTAGGCAGGGCCTTGGTCCTTCGCTAAATGTGCTTTGCAGAACAGTCAGAAAATTTGTGTTCATGTAAATATAGCACATGTATTGTATTGTTCATATTATGTGTAACTCAAATTTGCAATTTAAAGAGATGTCCAAAAATTTTAGCAAAGATGCTCAGCTTCTACATTTTACATAACATGTATGATGCTTTATATACCTGGACCTCCAGCTCTCATCACCGCTGGCAAAGCTACTGAGCCAGTAGCAGCATGGCCAACCTTGTTTGTTTGACGCTCCAAGTATGTACCTCTGAATGAAACAAAAAAAACAGAGACATTAAAGTTACAATATTTGGAGCATAATTTATTTACACCTTGTTGTGAAGCAATCTGCCATTTGTACATTTACAATTTGAAACTTACTAATTTAATCCCTCTTCACCCTAGTACGACAGAAGGCAGCAACAATTTCCCTTGTATTTTCTGGAGCATGTTGTGCCTCATTCTGTGTGAGTTTTACCCCACTGAGCTGAGCCATGACAGTTCAGCACCAGGTGGTTTTTGGCCAACAAGGTTTCATTTATAATGGAATAGATTCAGTAATTCAGGGAAAATTTGAAAACATTGAGCTTGAAAATTTAATATAGGCTGCAGTTCTAGTCTCTGCTTACTTTGATGGAGTCACAGAATCCTCTACCATTGTTGATTCCTCGTCAAAGTCAGGATCATAACCATCTTGGCCCTTTCTCTGTGGGTAAGGGAAAAAAGCACAAGCCCTTAAAAACAATGTAGTAAAACAAAATTTTGAAAAGGTGTCTTTCAGTTGTTTATGCATTAATGCTTGAAGGGGTGGTCACCCAGTCAAAATATCCAAACGTTCTGTCAATTTAGGTGTTGAAACTGTCATAAACTGATAATTTACATTACAGACAAGTACATATGCCCAACAGCTTCAAAGTACCAAATTTGTCATGTAACCTTTACAACTCTTATCATATCGGTGGTACACAATTATATTTTATTATCATTGCAATCATTAACCAGACCTTAATAATGTGGAAAGTATAGACATAGTGGTCTGCGGTGTTCTCATTTATCATTTTAAATTACCTTTTTCAAAATAATATCTATGTAGCCAGCAATGAGCTGAGATATTTTCTCTCCTTCATTTGTTTGTACTGAATAATAAGACTCCAGGTAATCACCAAAATCCTGTTGAAAGGAAGTACAAGTACATTTACTGGCAGGTAAGAATTCGCATGCAAACATATGAAGTCTGAAGGCATTGATAAAAAACATACCACTAAAAACTTTCAGTTCCTGTACTAACAAATTCCATTAGAAGAATAGGTACCAGTGGACTCAACATCTCTATTGCAAAAGGATGTTAATTGTAATTCTGTATAGACCAACAGTAACTTCAATCTAATCTTTTAACACAGCATTAAAATGTTACTATTTTCATGAAAGCACGGCAAATAAAAATAATTATATAACATCATTTCTTTTACTTTTACTTCACCAACTTGTAAATTGTAGAACTACAAAATTATTTTATCTGTCCTTCTTCCATGGTAAATTACACTTTACAGTTTTTCAACAAATCCCACAATCAAAACAAATCAGTTTACTAAAGGTTTAAATAGAGTTCTCACAAAGCAGTTAGTTGAAGTTAAAGCCGTTTTTCGCCAGTGTATAATTTAGTATGCTTTTAATTAACAAAAGTAACAGGCTAAAAGTTGTGAGAATTAACATACCAGTGTAAAACTGTTTGGTGAAGCTGCCCAGCGTCTGACTGTAGTCAGGGGCCAGGTCTTCATCACCTGAGGTTAACACAAGAAAATAGTATCAAATCTTACAGTAGAGATCTACACACTGTGGATAAGAACGTCTTTAATAACAGAGAATTATTCTGACTAGCCAAACTCCAATGCAGTCTAATCTCAACTGTTTTCCCTCCAATATCTGTCTGGTGACATCTGAAAACAATTCTCATAGAAACATCAAGTTACTAAAATTTGCAACTTTATTTTCCAGTGTGACAAAGATGAGTTCAAATACCAGGAAGTGGCTCGCAAGCTAGCAGTAATTTGCATGGATTTTGGAATTAAACCAAGCTTAGTTTAGAGATGGTTACACAAAGCTTTAAGGTGCACCTAACCCCCAAATTTTTTTTTCGCTAAAACGAATCTAGACTTTATTCGAAGCATTTGGGCGAAGAAATTTTTGAATTTGGTTGAATCCTCGATTTTCTATGCCCTTTCAAAGTCGCACTTGAAGGTTCCACGACCGCGTTTTAGGGAGTCTGGGGCGGCGGTACCTGATGACGTCTACCCAGGAACCAAACACAATAGCGCCTCAGTCAACTCTCTGTATTTGCTCAAGAAAATGGAACACAAAACTAATCGTTCCGATGTATTTTGGGACTAAAACATCCAAGTTTTGTCTCAGAATCATTTCTTTTTCGTCACTGGAGTCAGAGTTAAGTTTCGATTTGGAAGACTCTGAAATAAACTTCGATCAAGCACGTTCAACAACTGTGAACTCACTGCTTAGAGCTTTGAGAGCAATTTACAATATTTCAAGCGACGAAGGGGAAGACTTCTTTGCGGACGAGTTGCTTGTATATTAGGAATGGAAAGCTAGATACGAAGTG
>Ga0126339_10000013_pt1 | contig 55944 bp, 57 predicted proteins | sample OrbTmetagenome_2_FD_92532 | JGI IMG/M metagenome (GOLD analysis project Ga0126339, IMG submission 92532) | Coral microbial communities from Petempiche,Puerto Morelos, Mexico - Orbicella T R C metagenome | ecosystem: Host-associated > Invertebrates > Cnidaria > Coral | place: Petempiche,Puerto...
ATATTCATGAGGAAGATTTTCTCTTGACTCATATACTTTACCTTTATATTTTACTTCTCCTGTAGATAAATCTTTTGGACCTAAATGCCATTGCCTAACATCTCCCGAAGTAAAATTTTTACCTGCAGGAGTATCAAGACTATGATACATTAAATTTTTTAATTCTGCCATAATTTTAATAATTATTTAATTCAACACAATATATTCCATTAATTACTGATGGTTGTTTTACATATTCATTATCTCCAGTACCACTACTATATACTATCCAAGGGCAATTAAGAGTATAAGGGGTATCAACAAGAGGATAAGGATTGACGACAATTGGATTTGTCCAATAAACAGTAGCATTGATATTTAAAGTAAAATCTTCCCATAATCCATTGGGTAATAATTTATTTAATATTTTAAATAAATCTTTAAAATTTACAGCTTCTTCTAATTCAATTATTTTGTTAATAGTATCAATTTTTATCTTCACAATATATACCCTTCACTTAAGAAAAGCTCATCAATTTCAAATACACTGTAACTTCTTGGCAACTCTCCTTCTGAATGTGTAAATGGTCCATCAGGTATGTTATTAGAATAACATAAAAAAACTAACCTCATGCCAGGACCCAACTTAGCCAAAGGAAACGCCATAATACTATATATTATAGTTATAGTGTTTTCTTTAATTAAATTAATTATTAAAGCTTTAAACTTTTTTAAATAAACCAAATATTGATTTTTGCAATACTTGTCAAATTCTTCATTTGTTTGATTATTTAACGGAGACAACTCCATTGTAAACCCAACATTACTAAAATTTGATAAATCAAAATTTTTAGTGCCTATTACATAATCTTTAAATTCATCACTTAAATCATCATATAATTCTATTGTTATTTTTTTCATCTAAATAAGTAAGTTATTAATAAAAACAAACTGATTATAATTATAGTAACTATAGCACGTTTTTCACACTTTAGTTACTGTTCTTCTGCAAATTGATATTTTTTACTCTTTTGTTAATCATTTCCTTAATTATTACAATTTAAATCATAAAATGTTACAGCTATAGCGAACGCCTGCCATACATCCTTAAAGAATCCATAAAAAAATCCTGGATTCCTTTTAGTCCCCTTAGAATATTTTCCATGGTTGTGAGTATCTCCGAACCTATCTACTAAAGCTTGAACGATATTAGAATCTTTAGCTTTTGTTGACTCACAGATATGTATCTTCACATCCTTCCTATAAACTTTCTTCCAATTTTCCCCAACGCTTTTTTTATATTCTTGAATAAATCTCCCAATCCATAAACAAGTCTCGAAAACTTCTTTGCCTACTGGCATTCCATATGAAGATATCATCTCAACAGCCATAAAGTAATCTTCATCAATATATAGGATATCATTAATTTTATCAATAAGGTCTTCATTTTTTATTTTACCAAATTCATAAACCTTTTTGCCATCCCAAATTACATAAGCAGACTCTATATCTCCTGGATCAATTGCTAATATTTTCATAATTAACAAATTACTTCGTCAGTTAACTTATCTTCATTAAGATCATCATATAGAACTTTCTGAATTTTTTCATTAGCTTTACATACGTTATTTTCTTGATTACGATTTTTAATAACTTTTCTCTCAAGCCATTCAATATACATTCTTGGCTGATTTTCTGGATGATATCCAGTTTCATTTCTAAAATCAATTTTTAGATCACTTTCCGTATAAGGAATATCGCTACAATCACAATTTATACACATATCTATTATTTTTTAAGTTAATAATTTTCTATTTACTGGGAATAACCTATTACCATAAACTTTTGCAGTTTTGGGAATTCGAATGAATCTTGCAGAGTCATATAATAACATCAACTGTTCACCATTTAAAGATTCAGATATTTTAAGAACATCCAAAACAACTCTTTTTTTAGTTATTCTATTAACCATACCAATGGTTACACGGGTTAAGCCATTTCTATTAACAGAATAGCCATAAATTTTACCAATTTCTATTTCACAATTTAAAGCATCTCTCATAATTATAATTTTATCCAAATAAATTGATTACTAAATTTTCTCTCTTTTGTTGATGATGGTAATTCTAATATATCAATAGCATCTAAAATAACTTTTAAAGCATTTTGATTATGAATATAAGTAGAATTTCTAGCAATTATATCTGTGATAACTTTATATCCAAACATACTATTAAACTGATTAGATTGTGTTGCTTCTCTAAATTCAATAGCTGTATAAATTTCAGTTCTCAATGTCCCAGTTGGATCAATAACTATAATTAAAAATGTAAATTCTTTAGCAAGCTTTTCTAAAAGTTGCATTTGTTGTTGATTAAATATACTATTCTCCTGCTTCATAGTCCATGTATTTTTTATATTCTTGAAAATTCTTATCTCTTTTCGAATGTTCTACTTCACGTTTTTTAAGTATCTCACGCTTTTCCTCTAGTGAACGACTATCAAAACTACCTAACCATTGCCCATAACCTTTAAATTCTTGAATTTCAACTAAAGGCTCAATGCAATGAGGGCATTTAATTTCTTCTCCGTCTTCAAAATAATACAATGATTCACCTAATTTATATCGCTTCACTACAACTGGGTAATTAAATTCAGTATCATTATAAATTTTACAATTTTTATTATTGCATTTAAATTTATTCATAAATTAAATATAATTAAACAATTTGACTTACTTTATTTTTTTTCTCTATAGTTACTATATTATTATACACACTTTCATGTGTAGTATGGCTTATTATTAAACAATAAACATTTAAAGGGTTTATGCTTTTAACTATATTTTCTAAACCAAGCCCATCGACACCCTCCGTGATTTCATCTATGAAGCATAAATTAAACCCACCAGTCGAACAATTGTTATTAATTAAACTTTGAACAGCTAAAACACTAGTAGCAATATCTACTTTACCACGCTCACCACCACTATATCTTTTAAAATTACCAGAACCTTCCTGAACGCCTCCTCTTAATATAATAGGTGTGATTTTTTCACGTATCTCTCCATTTTTATTCTGCTTGTAGCCTTCCAGCTTTAAACTTAAACTAGATTTCATATTTTTAAGATGCATGTTAGCATACCCTTGGATAATTTCCAATGATTCATTAGCCAAGCTACTTTTGAATTTTTTAAACCTATGAACCCACTGCTCTTTATCAAATATTTTATCTTGTTGTATTTGGATCATATCTTCAATTTCAAGCATTTCGGCATTTACTTCTTTTATAGATTTTTCAATCTCATCCTCACGAGTTTTTATAACTTCTTTCTTAATTTCTTTTATCTTCTTAGTAAAATCTTCAATATCTTGTTTATTTATTTCTATACTTTTTTTATGAGACTCTATATTTTGATTAGCTAACTCAATATCATCACCAAATCCATTAGATTCTAATTTTGCCCTAGATATTCTACTTGATAGATTATCCTTATGTTCGTTAAATTCATCGACTTTAGCCTGATAGCCTTTAATTTCTTCATTATATTTTGCTAAAATACCGTCAATTTCATTTAATTTATTTTTATTTTCTTCCGATTTTTCACTTAAATTACCTAATTCCTCTATAACAAGAGGTAAGCTTTCTTTAGCTTCTTCAACTGTTAATTCACCACCAGGAACAAATTCATGCAAACATTTAGGACATTTTATTGCACCCTCAATAGTTGTTTCAGCCTTTATTTTGTAAGCTTCAAATTCTGATATGTTTTCATTAATTTCCTTAGTAGATTTATTAATAGTATCAGTATCAGACATTGTTTTAGATTTCTTCTCTTTTATCTTTTCAATCTCTTTTCTGAATGATATCTCTTCTAATGAATCCATTTCACCCTGAAGAGTTTCAAGTTTAGTTTCGACCTTACCTTTTTTACTCTCTAAATTTTCAATCATTTTTAAGGCTATTTCAACCTTTTCTTCAAGGAATTTAATATTTTGATTGTTGCCATTGATTTCTTCCTGAAGTTCCAAAATTCGACTGTTTTTGAGCTCATTTACATCAATATCCTGCTCTTTTTTAAGTTCATCATCTAATAGCTCCAGTTTACCCTGTAATTTGCTGTATTCACTCTTTAATAACTGCAAATCTTCATTCATTTCATCAACATCACTTTTAACAATATCTTCAACACCATCCACTTTATTAAAATTACTAAATCTGGATATTAATTCTTTTACTTTCGTATCACTTGAATAGAAGAAACTAGTGTATTTTTCTTTTGATATTATGTAATGATTCAATAAATCTTCTTTACTAATACCAATCAATTCAATGATTAATTTATCACCATCTCGAACAGTAGCATATCTATTCTTTTGATCAACACCATCTAAATCAATATTTAAAATCGTACTTCCTTTTAACGGAGTACTACGAGTTATTTCAAGAGTTTGTTTAGTTAAATCATTGTACATTTTGAAGTATACAGTGCATTTCTTAGCTCCAGTATCACTATTCACTAAATCAGTAACGGTATCACTAAAAGTAGGAAGTCCTAAAACGTAGCATAAAGACTCTCTAAATGAACTTTTACCCGACCCATTACTTTTAGCTTCATTAGCTTCGGTTAAGTTCTTTCCTTGAATTAAAAAAGCACCTTTTTGAAAATAGTACTCTTGTTCTACAAATGATCTAAAATTTATCAATTTAATTGATATTGGGTTCCACATTATATACCAAGCTCCTTTCTAATTTTAGTTTCTAATTCTTCAGTTAATTCAGGTGTATCTTTAAGTAACTCTATAACTGTATTTCTACCTTGTCCCAGTTTAACATCTTCATAACTATACCAGCTACCAGACTTTTTAACTAATTCAAGAACAACAGCATAATCTAATATTTCCCCTTCTCGACTAATTCCTTCTCCAAATATAACGTCAAATTCAGCTTTTTTAAATGGAGGAGATACTTTATTTTTTAAAACTTTCACTCTCACCTTAATTCCGATCACTTCATCATTAGAATCTTTTAATTGCCCAATTCTAGCAAACTCTAATTTTTGACTTGCATAAAATTTTAAAGCATTACCGCCTGGCGCTGTTAAATTAGACCCAAACATAGCCCCAAGCTTTTCCCTATATTGATTTATAAAATAAATAATACACCCAGATTTATTAGCAACAGATGTTAAAGCAGGAACCCATTGGGACATTAATCGTGCAATAACAGCCATTTTCTGATCCCCAACATCTCCCAATAAAAGAGCTTTAGGCACTAATGATGCAACCGAATCTATAACTATTAATTTAAACAGTCCACTATCAGCAAATTCTCTAACTAATTCTAAAGACTCCTCTCCTGTAGATGGTTGCGCTAAGAAAAATTTCGGATCATCTCCTTCTATATCTACATCAACTCCAATTTTTTTTGCATAGAATAAATCCAAGGCATTTTCTGAATCAATATATCCAACTCTACCTCCATTTTTTTGCACTTCTGCCGCTAGATGAAGTGCACATGATGTTTTTGAGCTACTTTCCCACCCCACACCTTCTATAATTCTACCAACTGGATAACCACCACCTAATGCTAAATCTAACGAAATACTCCCAGAACTTACCCTTTCTATTTCTACATTATCCCTGCATATAGTTTCTTTGCCAAATTTTTTATCAATGTTATCTAAAAATGATTTAACTTTCTTATCCATTCCTATTTTCTTTTAGTTTTTTAGCTAAACAGTCTTTACCATATTCTTTATCGTCATACTCTTCCTTATCGCAAAAAGTATTAAATTTGGTCAATATAGTCTCATCATTGTACACAACTACTTCCCCAGTTTCAGCTTTTTCGATTGATTTAACAACAAATTTATGCTCTTTCTTAATATCAATACCTACTGCAGTAAATTTTTCCTGCTTTAACGCTGCAACCTTATCTTCACTACCTTCTATTTTAAACCTAACATTGGCACCAGATTCTTTTATTAAAACACCAGCATCTTTTTTAATATCATTAATTTCTTCCTTAGATAATTCATCTAAATTCAATTTTAATGTATGATACTGATTAAATTTAGAATTAACCAATTCGTGACTACCATCATCATATAATACCGTAAACCCTTTTTCATTGTCTTCACCAAAATTATTAGCTTGAATAGATGGTAAATGAAATATATTTTTACCTATTTGTTGTTTTTGGTGATAATGCCCCAAAAATACTTTAAAAAACATTTTAAATAAATCTGGCATAATAGCATTATTTACTTTAGTGCCATCATTATTAGTCGATCCATACATTGCTTGATGTGAACATAATATATGTTTATACTCATCTTCTAACACAACTCTTTGCCATATATTAGATTTGAATATACTTAACCAAACACTCTCATTAAAATAAGGTAAAAACCATAATTTAATATCTTCAGATATAATTAGACTTTCATATGTCCTTTTTAATTCTAATACTGGATGATGTCTAAATGGATCTAAAAATGAATCACAACTATCATAATCAACACGATCATGGTTTCCTGGAATAGCGGTTAAAATCATACCTGCTTCATCAATCATATCTAATATACTTTCAAAACACTTCAAAACAGATAAAGGCTGTGCCTGTCTAGAATGAAATATATCACCTAAACATATTAAAGTATTACATTTCATAGATTTAGCTAATTCTATTTTTTGGCTAACCAAATTAATTAACTGGTCTATATTGTCCGATTTAATATGCCAATCAGTACTTATTACCATTAACGCTTTACTCATATTTGTTTAATTTAAAAAGGGTGGGGAACTCCACCCTTTAACATTAAAACTTTACCCTTTATTCATCTTCTTACGTAATGCTGCAAGCTTATCATTCACCTTTTTGTCTTTTTCACTACCAGATTTTTCTTCCTTAAAGCTATCTTTCTTCACCTCAGACTCTACTTTTACTTCAGCAACTTTTTTTTCTTTCTCTGCAACTTTCCCAGGCTTTTTGTTCAAAACTTTATCAAGATCAGTTTTATCATCTTCTTCTGGTACATCAACTTCGGGAGCTGCATCTTCTTTTGACTCAGGAGAAGCACCTTCACCAGTTAACGGATTGTGAAGCGTTTCCTCTTCTTCTGGATATTGTTCAGAAATTAATTGAACTATTTCCAAAAATTCATCATTCTCAAAAGCATTATAACCATGCTTATTATCAAATAAAACAAGTCCATTTAATTGAAGTTCAAAATCACTTCTTTTAAATACACCCTTACCAATAGTACTTACAAGAGGCTTTACTTCTTTAAATTGCTTCATTTGCTCTTCAGTAATAGCAAAACTTTGTTTAAATTCTGTAAGAGTTTCAAACTTACTAGTAAAAGGTTGATCATAAATACTATATTCATCTTTACCTTTATCGTTTTTGCCTTTATCAAAGATAATAGCAACACCCTCTTTAGGGTCACTGAATGGATCAACAGTCAATGGCTCTTCAGGATCATCGAATCTAGCATAAAGCTCTTCAATTTTATCCATCATATTGCCATAAATATTAACTTCATGAAAAGTTTTTTCACCCGACCAATCCCATGCATAAAATACAAAAGATGTAGATGGGCTTATTCCAAAATGCCATACATTATTATCTCTCCAACCAAAAATAGGAGATAAATTCTTTTTAACTTCATCACGATCACCAATTTCATCATTAATTTTTTGAACAACAAATTTAATGTACTCTTCAACTAAATCAACACTGTCTTCTGTACCATGCAATGTAGAGATAAAAATAGATTTTCGAACTTTTAATTTAAAAGATTCTCCAAGTTCTTTTTTAAGAACATCTTTAATCTTATCATCTGTCCAATCATCGCCAAGATCATCTATTTTATCTACTCTAAATTTTCCAATTAACGACTTATCTTTAATGATATCGATAAGATTGTGTCTTAACAATTTATCAAATCCAAGTTCAACTTCTAAAGTAGTAGTTCTTAATGGATAAAAAGGGCTTGGATTAGCTTCAGGATCATGACTTGGCGCTACTCTAAAATAGTTTTTGCCATCTTTAAAATTTTTCGGGTAGATTTTCTTACCATAAGTTACATTCGGATAATACCGCACTTCTTTTTCTTTGACTTTCTGCCTCATTTGCCTAATGTTCTCTAGCACATTTTTGCTCATTTTTTTTCTTTTTAATTGTTTGACTTCTATTTATTTGTATAATGTTTATCTTTTATCTCTATCATATCCCCATTTAAATCCACCAACACTATTTCTTTCTCCAATACATACTGAATATATATTACCTCGACTAATTCCAGTTTCTCTACTAGCTTGAGCGCATGAATGATATTCTTTAATAAATTTACCATTTAACTTATACTGAAAAGTCTTTTTATTTTGTTTATTATTTACCCCATTTTTTCTGTTATTTATCTTTACTGAAATCAGTTAAAAGTTTATACTTTTTACACTTACCGCACAATTTCTGTAAATTACCACTACCTACCATTACTATATCTTTTATTTTTAAGATTAACCAAAACCCCGTTAACTACCCCATCTACAAACTCTTTTTCGAAATCTTCAGGTTTTAAGTTTTTACTTACATTATTTAATAAAAACCCTTTTTGCTTAGCGCTCTCATAAAAACTTTCAACCTTGGTTAAATCTTCCTCCAATCTTAATAATTTCAATCTTAAATCTCTAATAGATACATCAGATAATAAATGATCATCTACTTCTTGTATAGTTGGTTTTTTGTCTTTCCCTTGTCTAAATATTTTACGCACTTTAGCCTCTTTTAATTCGAGGTCTAACTTTTTTCTTTTAACATATGACTTTAATTCAGCAGCTAGAACCCCCATTCTATTTACTAAAACAGGAATGGTTATAATTTCTCCAAATATATTGAAGGGGTCTATTTTAAATATAGTATCAGGATCAAAATTATAATCCCACTCAATGGGCTTTATAACTGCCATTTTTTTACCTAAATGCACATATCTAGGCTCACTATAATTTTCAGGATTTGTAATATGTTTTTTTTCTTCGCTCATATACTTTATGATTTATGTAAATATACAAAATATATCATTAAGATATTAAATATATTTCACTTTTTTCTAAACTATGTACCGACTTATTGCCCCTATATTCTGCAATAACTCCATTCATTGCAAATATTAATCCTATTTGAATATCATCAATATTCATGCGTTTAAAAGTCTCATTCCAGATAGTTACATTAATATCTTCATTATTATAATCTAAAACTAAATTGCAAAATTCATCATTCTTTTTAGTGGTTCTGACCATTACATCTTTTATAATACCTGTAACATTTATATGTCTATCATTCGGAAGTTCCTGTATTTTTGACCCAGGAGTATGAATTTTATCTTTAAATTGAGTATGTCTTTCAATTACTTTATCATAATCAACAATACCGAAACCAGACACTTCTTTTTGCTTTATTTGCCACCAATAATCTTCATAATCACCTTTATAAATATCATCCTTATCCCTTTTATTTCCTGGGACTTCGTAATATTTATTAATTAATCTTTTTCTATCGCCAGCAAATTCAATATTTTCTATCTCATCAAAAGCACCAGAAAGTATTAAATTAATAACAACAGCTTTATTTACTTTACTTTTTTCAACCCTACCTAAAAATTCTTCTAAAGAGAAAAATTCACCATTTTTTTCACGCTCACTAATTATAGCTTCCAATGCAACATTGCCAACTTGCTTAACTCTCGAAATAGACCAGTAAAGTTCCATTTTATCATAATTAGATGTAAACGTTCTGTCGCTTTCATTTATATGTAAAGGAGCTAATTTAATAAAACTATCGGTTCTACGTATTTCACTAATAAATCTACCTAAATTACTTTTTTTAGGATTAGGGTCATCAAATTGAAATGCAGCCGACCAATATTGTAAAGGGTAGTGATATTTTAACCATTGACCAATATATCCAGTAATGGCATAAGCTGCAGCATGGCTTCTATTAAATGAATATCCTGAATGAACTTCTAATTCATGCCATATTACATCAGCTTCATGTTCTGGACATCCTTTACTAATTATAGTTGATATAAATTGTTCTTTGTATTTATCAATTACATCTTTCTTCTTTTTACCCATTGCCCTACGCACATCATCAGCTTCTATTAAATCAAAATCACCTAATTTTTGTACTATCTCCATCACTTGTTCCTGATAAACTATAAGTCCGTAAGTATCTTTAAGTATATTTTCGGTTCCCCAATGATAGGTAGTTTGCCGATTCCCCAATTTTCTTAATACATACTCATTATGAGCATTTACATCCATTGCGCCAGGTCTATATAATGAAATAACATCAATTAATTCATGTATATTAGTTGGCTTAACATCTTTACAATATAATGCAAGTCCTTTTGTTCCAAGTTGAAATATATCACCATTATGTCCATTTTGAAATAATTCATACACCCCCAAATCATCTAAAGGAATATTATATATATCAATAAAATTCCCAGTCTGTTTTTTAATTAAATTAATGGCGAATTTATACTTATCAAGTTGAGTTATACCTAATATGTCCATTTTTAAAAATCCAGCTTGTTCTAGTTCATCACCCTCCCATTCACTAACCACAATGATCTCTCCATCCTTTTCACCCAACCTTATAGGAATATATTCTTCAATAGGAACATTGCTAGGGGTTATTATCATACCACAAGCATGTACTGATTGTGATCTTGGTTGTTTTAATATTAATTGAATATCTTCAATAATATCTGGATTGTCCATTACAAAATTTTTAACAACCAATTTACTATTTGCTGTTAAAAAAATATTTTCCCAATTACCATCCTCTACATCTATTAGTTGACTAATATAATTGCTTATGCCAAATTCAACATTTTTGAGTGAAGAAAGCGCCTTAAATGCTGCTTTTAATTGTAAAGATCCATAAGTCCCTATAGAACAAACATTATGTATGCCATATTTATCTTCTATGTATTTTTTAACTTCAGTTCTTCTAAATGCTTGAAAATCAAGATCAAAATCTGGGATTGTGCCTTTTTCAACTCTTCCTTTATTTAAAAATCTACTAAATAAAAGATTATAATCAAATGGGTTAATTTTAGTTATATTAAATAAATATGCAATTAATGATCCTGCAGCACTTCCTCTACCTAATCCTACCAGTATATCATTTTCATGACAAAATCTAACTATATCATATGACATAAGAAAATAATCTATACCATCTCCATAATTTGACTGAACTAAAGATATAGTTTCATACTCTTCTTGTATCCTATTTATATACCTTTCATCATTGATCTTATCTATTCTTTCTAACCCCTCCTGAATTAATGCCCAAAACATACTATCTCTATCTCTATATTTTTCAATATCCTTCTCGCTCATTATATATTTAGGGAGAAGCTTGACTCCAGTCTGTATTTCAAATTCACACCTTTCAGTAACTTTTATCAAGTTATTTATTGATTTTTCAAATAAATTATAGCATTTATCATCATCATTAAATAACTCAGAAAATATCTCAAAATTCTCCTCAATCGATTTAAAATATTGATTTTTACTCTTAAAATCACGTTTTTCACTTATTGCATTTAATATAGCTTTAGCGGTATAATCTTCTTTATCTAAATAATATGCATCATTAATAAATATAGGACTTATTTTATCTTGTCCTATAAAACTTTTTAAATTAAGTAAATACTCTTTATCCTTGGAGTCATTTACAAATTCAACTGTATCTATTTGATAATATAATTCGAACAAATTAAGGTCATATGGTAACATTTTACTATATGGCGTATATTTAGTATCAATTACGATAAAAAGTCCATCACACAGCTTTAAAAACACCCCTTTTTCAATAAACCCATTATTAGTTATATTTACTTCTTTATTTATTAATAGAAGATTTTTCCATCCAGTTTCATTTTTAACATAACATTTAAATTGAATAAAATCCTCTTCATCTTTTACAACTACCTGCTCACCTATAATTGACTTTATGCCTTCATCTTTGCATTTACTTTGGAATTTTAGAACTCCACCTAATGTATTTCTCTCACATATACCTAAAACACCAACATTTAAAAACTTAGCCTTTTTAATCCAATCTTTATAATCACGACTACCATTCATTATTTCATAACCACCATGTAAACCAATAAAAGGAATGCTTAAATCTAAAGCATCATCATATTTTCCTATATATTTTAATTGATTTAATGATAATTTCTCACCTGCTTTAGTATAATAAAAATTATCGCCAAACATAAAACAGTAATAATCTATATTTTCTTCTAAATCTATCTCTTCAGCATCCAAATTCAATTCAAAAGATGGTAATATCATTATATCATTTTTAGGCTCTACAAATAAAAATATATCTCCATCTATAATCACTATAGAATCAGAAATTTCTTCAAACTTTATAAAATTATCTATTAAATGTTGTTTTAATTCTTCCATATTATACAGCTTCTTGTAAATTAGTTTTAAGTTAAATTTTTGATAAATATTTAGTTGAAATTCTTGTATAAAGCTGCGTTGTAATAATTCTATCGTGACCCAATATTTTTTGTATATCAAAAATATCAACACCTTGTTCATGTAAATGAGTAGCAAATGAATGTCTAAGAGTATGAACGTGTATAGATTTACTTATTCCTGCTAATTTAACTGCTTTCTGTAATATATTCCGAATACTCGTTTTAGAATATAATTCATTCTCTCCTTCAAATAAATACCCAGTGGATCTATATGGTCTGATATAATTGATAAGTATTAACCTACAATTCTCATTAAAAGAAACCTCTCTATCTTTCTTCCCTTTACCTGATCTAATATAAATAATGCCACGCTCTTTATTAAAGTCTTCAATTCTAAATTTTTGACATTCACTAATCCTAAGTCCATGAGAATAAATAAAAGCTATTATTGCTTTATATTTAATATTTCTAATCGCCTTCAGTATTAATATTATTTCATCTTCACTTAATACTTCTGGAAGTTTATACTCTTTCTTAGGTCGATTAAGTAAATATGTTTTAAATCTTTTACTTGGGTAAAATATTTTCTTGAATTTAATAAATGAACTGATAAATTGATTATAATATGACTGTGAATATTCCATTTCAACCAATAAATATTCAATGTAGTCGTCTACATCTTGATTACTTATTCTTATAAAATCTTTATCTATCCATTTAAAAAATTTTTCTAAAACAGAAGAATAAGTTTTTGCAGTTTGTAAGCAATACCTATTCTTTACTATATAAAAAAACTTAGCTAGTTTTTCTGCATTATAAAATCCTGAATAGTTCATGGTTATTAAGTTTAAACGCTGTTGTGTTTATTTGACCGTTATGTCCCATTTAAGGCACTTCGTAAGTCCATTTACAATGCTTGCAATAATGTTTGTCTCCACTTTTAGCATTTTCAATCCATGCAAATATTGGCTTATGTTTGCATTTTGGGCATATCCAATAACCTCTAACACTGTCAAACCACTTTTCTAAAAAACGGGGCATAACACTGTTTATAGGTAATGTTGCGCACTCGTTCGAGCTTTCTGCCACCGCCATTACTCCGTTATCATCAAGCCAATTTCTAATATTTTTAAGTTTCTGCTCTTCTGAAATCTCAGGGTATTTTTTATTGTATGCTTCAATTAATGGTATTGGCTTTAAGTCTGGGTTTTCTTTTGCAAACTTTGCCATTCTAACCATATCTAAACTGCTGTATCTTGTCCGTAATGCCATCGCGCTTGTATTTTAAGATTCGTAACTCGTATTTAATTGTGTGTTGTTTTGGAAGGCAACACTACCCATAAACTCAACGTTATAGGGCATTAGAAAGCAAGTTCAAGCTGCTTTCCCACTCCCTTTGTAAACTTTTTAAATTCTACTGCATCAAAGTTGTAGTTTACTATTTCATCAATCACAAGGGCGAAAGGGTCGTTTTCAAATAAAGCCTTGTAATATCCATTATCATCATATTTCTCTTTTACTTTCTGCAACGTTTTATAAAAACACTCCTTAATCACTTTATCAGAAAATTTAATTGTAAAATTAACTTCAAAATGTTCATATTCTTCTTCTAATTTATTTATAAAACTTTCGTGGTCGTCTGTGTATAGTAGTTCAGCGAATTTTTTAGCATTCAGTTTTTCACAAAAGAGAAATATTGTAGCAATTCTTAACTTGTCTTCTACGTTAAAAATCGCCCTTGTTGTGTCGTATATTATGTTTTCAATCTGCATAAGTTCCAGTAATAACGCCCTATAACATCGGCTCATAAAGCATAGCTAAACAGGGTAGTGAATAAATTGAAGAGTTCTTGCATCGGCTACGCTTCATAGCCGAATCCCGTTAATCACAATGCCTATATATTATCAATATTTGTTCTTAATGCTAGGTATGTACTTCTAATTAATTTAATAAACGAAACTACAACACTAGATCAACATTATCTAATTTAGCACCTAACACAGCAGGAAGAACTGCTTTACAGGCATCTTTTTGTTGCTGAAGTAATTTTCTTACAACCGTTTCAGGATACATAGTTTCTGTAACTTTTACATCATCATCCCATATATCCTTTTTGCCGTCTTCATCAACTTTCTCAGCCTTTTTATTCTGATTTTCTGGAATATCATCAACATCTTTATGTTTTTCAGTGTTTTTAGTATTATCTTTTCGTTTTTCAATAATATCACGAACATCTTTTTTAGTTACTTTCTTATCAATATCTTTACCAGTTTCCTTTGCAACTTCTTTCTTTTCAGCAGACTTTTCTTTAATTATTTTTTCAGCCCTATCATCGTCCTTTACAGCATTTTTTATTTCAGATACTAAGGTAGCGGAAACATCTCCAGCTTTAATCATTTCCTTTAACTCTTTAGATGATTCAGCAACAGAAATCATATCAGAGACATGCTTAATAGTTTTACCAATTTTTTTAGCAATCTCAGTAAAATTATAACCACAATTAATTAATCTTCTGTAGGTTTCACCTAACTCAAGTGAAGTAAGTTGTTTACCATCATTAGAAAGAATAATATCAAATATTCTCTCTTCTTCAGTTCGTTTCTTTTCTGAAATAAAAGGAATACGGGCAATATCATACCCTTTAGCAATAGCTTTTGTTACGGCTACATATCTTCTATGCCCATCAATAATTATAAATTTTTCCCCTTCTTTATATCCACGCATCGGAATTCTAATACCATTTTCAATAATAGAGTTCATTAATTCATCAATATCCCCAAAATCAAATCTAGTATTAAAACCTTCTTCTATGCTTAACATAGCAGGATTCAATAATAATACATCTTTTCTTTGTGATTTATTAGTAGATGAGGCTTTCTTCTCTTCAAATTTTTGCTTAAGTTTTTCTTGCTTTTTCTGAAGTTCAATTTCTTCTTTTGCCAGAGGTTGTTTATGAAGAACCTTTTCTTTAACAAGTGGTGGTGTGTCATCAATAGTATCAATTTCTGCAAGCTCCTCTATATCTTCTGTAGATTGAGTGTCATCATTTGGCTTTAACTCAGCAGGAAAATTGGGAATATCCTCTGATTTAACATCCTTTTGTAAAAGTATTTCAACAATTACACTCTTTTCATTTTCTTTAATTGAATCAGATTCCATCATCTCTAAAAGCTGATCCTTAGTCTTTTGTTTAAGCTTATTTTCAAGAAGTTTTCTTTTTACATCCATAGTTTCTTGTTCTTTAGTTATTATTATACTTCTTTTAATTTTTACTTTTTTTAATACACTTTTATCGCCATGTTTTATTTTTAATACCCACACTTCATCACCTAAATCATCTTTAACTATACCTTCATATAAAGTTTTTTTAATTAACCATCTTACAGTTTCCCCTATAACAAGTGTTCTGATTTGATCTTTTCCCATAATATACAATGTGTCTGTTCATGACAAAAATATATAAAATATATCTTTTTACCTAATTTTTATTATTTTAATAAAATTAGGTAAAAATATTAAAGGATTCTAGAAACTTCACTCATAGGATATTCTTTAATTTCAGATTTTAATTTAATATAAACTAATTCCTTATTAAAATCTACTTGTTGTAATATTCCAACATCATCCCCCACCTTAAAGTCACTGCCAAGACAGAAGTAATATTTTTTATCTTTAAATCCTAATTTTTGCTTTTGTGTTTCATCTCTGTAAATGAATTCAGGAAGACCTTTATCTTTATAAATCTCACGATATAATTTTATTCTTAACTTTTCATCATACAAAGAAACTCCACCTACTTTCATATCTGGGAATATGGTTTTTAAATTATTTTTCATGGCAATATCAAATATCTTTTTCTTTTTACCCGCCATGATCTCTTCGCTTTTTACTTTTCCTTTAATATCAGGATAAATCTTCTTTCTAATTTCAGCTACAATATACTCTTTTTGCAATGTAATAAAATACTCGAAAAATTTTTGATCTCTACTTTTACGCTTATTGCTAAATTCCATCTACTTTATTAAAATTAAAACTAAATGCATCCACCGATTTTTCAAGAGTTTCAATTAATTCATCATAATTCATTTCTCCTGGATCCAAATCTTTTTTCTTGATTTCACAGACCATTATATTTTTTTTAGTACTTATTAATTTATTACCATACTCTTTACTATTCTTAATAGTTCCTTCATCATAAAGCATAAATACATATTTTACATTTTTGCACTTATCACTTTTTAATAAATCTATTTGTTCATCAGTTAAAGTATTTCCGAAACTAAATAAACACTTGTATTCTTCTTGCTTTAACAAAGCAAGCCTACTGTCAACATTTACTTTATCAAATAACCCTTCAACTAATATTATTGATTTAGTATTCTCCGTAATCTCATTATAACCACCTAACATTCTGCCAAAATCAGTTTCTGGGCTATTATCATATCTTAATATTAAGTTACCATTACCCCCTTTAAACTTCTTTAAATTATCTTCATGCCATTTTTTATCATTCCTACTTCTAGCAAGCCATCCAACACATTGCTCATTTTCATTTAATATTTGAAAAATTAAATGCACTTTATATCTGGAATCAATATTACAAATTCCTACTTTAAATAATTCATAATGTTCAGGTAAAAAATTCCTACTATCAAGATATTCATCAAAATCCACCCTTTTAAAACCTAATGGCAATTTTTTCAATGATAATTCCTCTAAAACATCAACTTTTTCCTCTTTCTTTTCTGAAAAATCTGGGAATTCATCAAAATTTATTGATTTCTCAAAATCTACTAAATTAAATTTACCTATTAATTTTAAGTAATTATATAAAGAGGTTTTATAACCATTGCACGTTCGGGTATGCAGGCAATGAACAATACCACCATCTTTAGTGAATAATACAGCAAACTCATCATTTTGAGAACATTGAGGACAAACTAATTCATCTGACCTATACCACCCTTTCCGGCCAAATGGTTTTAAATCAAAATATTCTATTATACGATTCTTATCAAATGCCATAAATCAATAAAGGTATTAAATTTTTACTTAAAAACTTAACCTATTCTTTATTATTTCAAAATTATCTCTATCTTTTTCCATTAAAAAATAAAATCTACCAGTATTTTCACAAGCCTCCCCAGTCGAACCACTTCCTGCAACATTATCAAGTACAACATCTCCCTCATTACTATAAGTTTTTATAATCCACTCACATAAATCTACAGGTTTTTCAGTAGAATGTAATGCTTTACTTGGATGTGGTTTTATGAATGTCAGTATACTTGTAGGATACTTCATTTCGCCATGTTTCTCAAAATTATCTACAAAATTATAATGATTATAATTTCTATTTCTACATTTTTTAGGAACTCCTTTTGAATGACTTTTAGAGTCACCTTTAACTTTTTGCGGATTATATGTAGGTCTTTTCTTATAAAATAACATTATATCCTCATGAGCCCTCATAGGCATTTTATTGGCATTTAGATGTCCAGACAATAACACTTTATTCCATATTATATTATATCTATGATTTTTATCACTCAACATCATTGTAGCTGTAAATTTATCCTGACCAAATAATACTATAGCAGCATTTGGTTTAGCTATTCTCCAATATTTAGTCCATAATTCATTTGGATCAATAATTATATCCCATTTATTCTTAGTTGTACCATAAGGTAAATCAGCTAATATTAAATCAACGCTATTATCTGGCAATTCATCCATTAGATCTAAACAATCACCCAATTGTATCATTCCTTTACCTTCTTTATAATATTCACTCTTAGTACTCATATTGATTTTTTAATTTATTCCAAAAAGTTTCACGAGTTTTCTTATAATCATAAAATCTACCATAATTATAGTTAGTATAAATTTTTAAAGAATTGTCTGGAAGTCTATAATGTCTCAACTTATCACAATACAATCTCATTAATCCTTTTCTACGCTCTTCTTCAGTTTGATTACCAGTAATAACATAACTATAAGAATCGGGTAAATTTTTAGCTCCAGATATATTATGTCGAGTCAATACTTTAGCAGGGTCATTCCAAACATCTTTCGGAACATCACTAGCTTGATCAGCCACTATAATACGAGTTCCAAATTCTTTAGCTACATTTTTAATCTTATCACTAGCATTTTCTTTTTTCATTTTTACATCCTGAGTGCTCACACCATACCTTATTCCATCCCCAGGATGTAAATATTTTAAATAATCAATAATAACTAAATCAACATGCCCATATAATTTTTCAAAATCAACAATTAAATTCCTGACATCCATCATACTTGCAGTGTTAAACTGCTCAAAAGCATGTATATAAATATCATTATTATGAGATTTTACATAATTAACAACCTTTTTAAGTTTTTCATATTTTTTATCATCAATATTACCCTTACGGATATCATTATATAAAGTAGCTGTCCAAACTTGATCATATTTTAATTCACATTCTTCCTGACTTCCCTCTAACTGAACATGAAGAACATTTCTATGTTTTCTTGCAGCCTCAACTCCAGTCCATTTTAACCAAGTGCTTTTACCAACACCAGAACGCATTATAACTAACGCTGTATCTGTTACATCTATCCCTCCATATGTCACTATGTCTAATGGCTCTATTCCAAATGGCACCTTATCCATTTTATCAGCACCAGATTCAACTTTTTCAAGCCTATCAATCAACCTTTTGTCAAAATCTCCAAAAACTTTACTTAAATAAGAGCCAGACTTTTTAATAGAAAAATTAACTATTTCTTCACTTTCTTTTGCTTGCAAAGCGATGGCTTCATCATGTTTGCCATCATTATACATGGTCTTTAAATTAGTATTTAAACCCACAAACATACTTTTCTTTATAAACTCCTCTAATGTAGATAACATTAATTCTTTGTCTGCAATTTGAGCCTCTTTTATCTCAACAAGAGTTTCTTGAACATCTATATCTTTCGAATAGTGTTGTGCTATTACTCCAAAACTAGGCAAAACATTTTCATTTTTATAAATAGCATTCATGCTTTTAAGTATCTTTTTATACTGTCCAAATTGATCTGGTATATATTGATACCTTAAATGTTCAATAACTATCTCTATTACATCCTTTTTATTAAAACATAACAAAAAGAGTTCATTCAAAAAACTTACATTAATTTTGCCCATTCCTTACCGACTTATATACTATTTATACGATCTTTTATTATTTTACAATATTTCTTAACTTTCTCACTACCTATACAATTTCTATTATTTAAAACAGACATTTTCATTGTAGTTCCACTTCCTGCAAACGGATCATAAACAATATCATTTTCATTACTCCAACTTAATATATGATCTTCGGATAATTTTTCAGGAAATGGTGCTGGATGTCCAGTTTTATCTTTACCCAAAGTATATTCAAAAATATTTGGAGATATTTTATGGCTTTTAGTAGCTATATATTCAGTATTATCATACAAACGCATAGAATGATTTTTACCATAATTTTTTCTCCTACCATTTCCATATTTTTCTAATTTACCTACATTTTTACATGGAACCATTATAGGGTTAAACGTTTTAGGCTTACCCTTTGACAATATAAACATATATTCAAATGATTGTTCGTATCTATTGTGAGTTAAAGGTACATAATTTATTTTTTTATAAATCATTGTATCATGCAAGTTAAACCCTACTTCTTTAAAATACAACGCCTGCTTAAAACTTACACCACTTTCTGACCCATTTTTAACTTTATCATTAACAATCCATACAACTACACCACCTTTCTTAGTAACACGATATAATTGTTCAGCTACTAATTTAAATATCTCAAAATTCCACTCCAAACTATTTTCATAATCTCTCAAGTCTTCATAAGGAGGAGATGTAACGGTTAAGTCTATAAAATCATCAGGCATTCTAGACATAGTATCTAGACAATTTTCTTCATATAATACGTTTAATTCCATAATTATTGCCGATTAAACCATTGTAAAATTAAACTGCTTATTTTTATTTACAGATATACATTTAATCGCAAACCAACAAGCCATAGGAATGTCATCATGTTCGCCTGCTGATTCAAGTTTACCTGAATCAGACTTTATAGTTATACTATTAAATTCAGAACACATTAAATCTGTCATTTCCTTACTATGCTGATCTCCACGAGGCAACCTTATTCTACCTTGATTAAATAATATAGCTAAACTAGGAAGTCCTTCATATAAATCCTTTTTATTCCAACCTGTAGTATTAAAATCTGTTATATTCTTAATGCCATGCTCACGTCCTATATCTAACATTACTTTTTGAAACCCATTAGACTCCCCAACTATCTCATCAGGCCTAAAATTACGCTCAATTTCTTTTAATTTAGCAACTTGCTCATTATGATGAGCACCCTTCTTCCTCCATATATACAATAACCAGTAATTTTCAAAATCATCAATACCCCATACAGTAAAAACAGTTGCATCGGCACCAATATTTGCACTTCTAGCAAAGTCACACCCAACACTAACATGTTTGAATTTAATAGGAAAGCTGTCTCTATTTTGAACAAGTCTAACATCTTGCATATTAACAAATGCCTTATTAAGCATATCCCAAGGGAATATCGTACTACCGTCACTTATAGGAACAGCCAGTATCTCACGAGAAAAAATTAATGGACCATTAGTTTCATATTCATCAATTAATTCTTTCATATTCCACCTGTGAGGAGCTACTACAGTCCCATCCGGCATTACAGCAGGATATTCAAAATATTTAAAAGTGCCATCATTCTCACGTATATGTGCATATAAATCAGAGGAGTGAAATGGTGTATTGTGACTTGATATACAATTAGTTATAAAACTATGACCATTTGGAATATGAAAATCAACAGTATAATTTTCATTATCATCTATACCCTTAATTGGTAAATATATTAAATCATCATTCACATTTTTTATTAACTGATTTGTATTTTTACCTTCAGCTCTATTATCAACAAACCAATCGCATACAACCTTAAGAGAATCTTTATTTATCGTTTTAGATAATACCTCTTCTGAACTAAAAGGAGGTAGTTTACTAATCAATCCACGATCCCTTCTTGGTTTCTCCCCCCTTACCTTTTTAATCAACTCTCTTTGATATGGAATTCTTCTATAAATTGATTTTTTAGGATTTAAAATATCTAAAATATTACTATTAACTTTATCTGATTTTCCACTAAACCTAAAGCCTATTTTATTTAAAAAAACTTTAGAATCATAACCTGTTATAGTTAATGAATAAAGGTTATGTCTACCCTTAACCAACTTAGATACTGCTGGATTTCTTTTTCTTACTCCAGAAAATACACCAAAAAGCATTAATATATTTTGAAGTTCATTTATTAATTGTTTACTTATACTACTATAATTTATTTGAATACTATTATTTTTTTTACATACATAACAGCACCCGTCTCCATCAAACATTCCTTGTAAAAACCATTTTATAGTTTCTTTATTGGACTCAAATATTTTTTTAGGAATAGCCTTATTGATAGCTGTATGATGATGACATCCTAAGTGTATCAATAAATCTATAAGCCCTTTACCGTTATATCTCATCTTATACTCTTGATGAATTTTAAAATCTAAACCTAACGGCTTGGACATAACAAAATCCATTATCCCTTTATTTTTCTTAACTATAGTAAGTCTACCCCCATTAATATCTATATTGCCATCTGCTATATATAATCCAATTAAATAAGCTAAATCTCTATTTACAAAATTAGGTATATTAAAATACTTCTGTCCTTTATTAAAAATATAATTATTTCTATATTCAGTTAAATCTATCTCTTTACCATGAGTATCCTGATTTAATTTAATCCCAACATAATCACCTATCTTTAAATCTTTAACTTGACACCAATCAGCTATACCGTTTTTATTCATTTTCCACAATGGGTGAATCAAACTACACTCTAAATTATAACCTCCTTTTAAAATTATTTTTTTAGTTTTAGTTAACCCATTACACCAATAATGACTACTTTTAGTCCATCCATCTTTGCCTAACAGCTCAATTTCACAATCATACAATCCTTTATTCTTATATGATGGAATAGGGCATAAATCTCCAATTTTTCTTAACCCACTTTTTGTTATAATTATAGTATCAGGGTGAACACACCCTACAACATTTATAGTACTTCCACGCTCTAAAGTCTTCATTATATCACCATAAAAGAAATCAATAGCTTTGTCTCTTTGCTGTTGGCTATATATCCAATTATTATCACCATAATCGTCAACTACAACCCACCCTGGGTGAAGACCTCTAGAAGAAGATGATGCAGAACGTAAATGTATTTCACCTCCATTTTTAGTTTCTATATATTCTTTGCCCAAAGACCCATCATTCTTACTTTCGGGTTTTAATCTTTCATGTAAAGCATTATTATTTTTAATTTCTTTCGAAATATCACTAAGAATTTTCCTGCCTAACTCAAACTTATTAGTAATTATAAGCCCTTGTTTTCTTAATTTGGTTTTCCTATCAATCGGGTTTAATAAAGTTGACTTTGTGTATCCATATAATTTCCATATAGGCCATGCGTTAGAAAATTCATATGTGTTATGAACTACCGTACCATCCTTAAGTAAAAATAAATGGTCTCCATCACATTCAAATCCTATATAATAACCTTTACCAATTTTTTTAGTCTTCAGAGAGCTTTTATTATTATCCTGAACTCTATCAAACTTATCTATTTTTTTTCTATTTATTTTTACAGGTATTTCCCAAACATTACCAGATATATATAAATCATACGACTTATAACGCTCTCCATTTTTATAGTTTAATTTCTTATTTTGTTCACAAATCCTAGCATTAAAACCTAAACTCCAACATAATTGCTGCATTTGCTCTATTAAATGTTTATATTTTTGAGATACAGAATAAGCTTTTTTACTTCTACCTGCAATAGTACCATCGCTATCAATAATGCCAGCTAATAATTGTAATCTTTGAAGTCTATCTCCATTCATATAGTTAAACGGAATAAACTTATTCTTCAATAAGCCTTCCTTTTTTAAAAAGGATAATATAAAATCTCTTTCTCCTAGCTTACTATTAGTTATTTTATGTCCTTTGCCTTTATCTAAAGTTCTAAACCCTAAACCTAACCTCTTAGAATAATACTTTAAATAATCTATAATCTCTTTGTCTATATTAGTAATAGTATGGTCATACTTCGACCCGCCTCCAATCCATAAGCCTAAAAAATACGCATCTATAGGCTGTTTTTTTGAATTTAAATCCCAACCATTAACCCTATAGCCAAATCTTTGAGATTTCCAATAATCACCTTTTCTATGGAATTCTTTAGTTGGCATTTCTACAATCCTACAATTAGACTTTATATTTCTTCTAATAGAATTATCCCACGTACCTTCTTTAAAATGCAATATATGTCTAGAATTTACAATATAATTGATAGTTTTAGATTGCATTATTTCATACATATCATCCACACCAGAATGTATTTCTAAAACATTTCTAGGTGTAGAGTCGGGTCCCATAACTTGATCTCCAACATTAATATCTTCTATAGCTTTAATAGAGCCATCATACATTAACACTTCAGTCTCTGGGGAAAAACATTTACCTAAACGTCTGGATGCAAGAATACATGTTCTCGGATATAATTGTGCAATATTCCCCCATTCTGCACTATGTTCACTTACATAGAAATCAGGTAGCATGGTTAACTTAAAATAATTATAATTTATTATCTTAAGTGCTTCATGTAAATTAGCAGTTAAATTTGTTAAATTATAAAATTGATTATCTTGTATGTGTTGCGGTACTCCTGAAAAAGTCTTAACAATATTTCTTTTCATTCTAGTTAATAAATCAGAAACATCTGAATTATAGCCTCCAGATATTTCTAAAAGACTTCTTTCATCCAGCATATCAACAACATCATCAAATTTATCATAAATCCAATTTAATTGCGATAATGGTTCTGGTCTTTTCCAACCACTTAGAATATTCCCATTGTCAGAACTAAGTATATTCATTAAAATTTAAATCCTTTTCTAAATTTTTGCTCTTCTTGATTGTTTGATACAATACTACCTCTAAGCAATTTCATGAAATGAATCCAAATTTCTGCAGTTATACGAGTATCGGGTAATGCTCTATGGGCTTGTGTATGATCTAGTCCACATCTTTCAGATATAGCCCCTAATGAATGCTTACCTAGTTCTGGCCATTTTCTTCTAGACCAAACCATGGTATCTTCAACACTATCTATATGAGCATGAAATTTATCCTCAAAAATTAAAAATAAATTTTCCATAAAAGGAACATCAAATGATGCATTTTGAATAATAATTATAGGCTTTTTGCTACCTACCTTATTATCCTTAAAAACATCCACAATATTTTTATAGACAATTTCTAAATCTAAACCTTTTTCTTCACACAATTGTTTACTAATACCCGATATTTTTTCAGCACCAAGAGTATAAATTAAATCGTCTGTATATGGCTTAATAAGCCATGAATATTCTTTAACTATCTCTAATTGCTCACTATCTATTATACAAAAAGCAACTTCTGTAAGCGAAACATCAATAGTAGCCTGTTTACCTTTGCATTCCCCTTTATTCGGAATTCCTCCAGTTTCGGTATCAAAAGCAATAAATCGATTGTTGTATTTTGCCATTATTCGACTAATTTATAAAGTTTACTAAACTTATTGTTCATTTTTTTAATCTTATGTCCTCCATAATTAGGTGGTAAAATCTCTCTCTTAATATATCCTTGAATATCTCTTAAATTAAATGGCTCCCCTGTTTTCTTTTCTATGTAGTTTTCTTTAAGCCATTTTAAAATACCTGTCATGGATAAATTTTGTTCTATTATTTTTTCTTTTTCAGCCATTTTAAAATTTACATTTTTTATACCGATTATAATATTATTACATCTTTATTCATATTTGCCAATAAAACCTCATACCTCTCATCTCTAACTTCAGGGGTTTTAAAACAATATGCTTTATCAGCATAAGGAGAGCCCTCTGGGAATCCTTTATTTATAACTATCCTATATTCCTGTTCATTAGTATTATAATTATACATTTCATCTATATCAGCACTTTTAACAAGCCACAATTCTAATATACCAGACTCCATATCAATAAAACGCCTTTTAAAAATATCAGGATCAGATTTATTTTCACCATCGTTATTAGTTTCTTCTACTCCATCCGTATTAGACTCATTCCACTCTTGTAATAAATCTAAAATATCAAAATCTTTCAAATACTTATAACTTTCCAGAATCTCCACTACAACTTTAGCTCCGAATTTATTTAATATGATCATTAGCTGCCATATTATTTGAGCATCCAATTTACTTATAGGGTTAATAATTACCCCTTTTTCATTTTTATATCGCCTTGCGGCAGACTCAAGATACTGATTCATATGACAAAAATATATATAATATATCGTCAGTTAAATATACTTTATAAATTTTCTTTATTATAGTCACTATAATTTTAATTTATTTATAATTCCTTTATTTAACTCAATTATTTTCATATTACACCTGTCTCCGAATTCATATTTTTGATGACATACAATGCATAATCTATTAAAATTTTTATAATTATGTCTGTATTCAGGATGAGATTGTTTCGATAATATATGCGAATACTGACTAATCATCACTATATCTCCATTTTCATCTTCAAATGTATCTGGTAATGGTGTATAAATTCCATTTAATCTACACTCTTCACATTCATGTGGCTTTAAATTAAACACTTTAAAGTAAGTCTCTCTATCCTTATCAAGCACTTCCTGTCTTTTTTCTTGCGTTTTATTACTACTTTTAACAGGAACTCTTTTTAAAGGCTTTTTAGATGATTTTAAAGGAGTTCGTTTAAAGTAATACACTTTTACAGGTTTATCCTTTTCTTTCTTCTTTTGTACCTCTAATTTACTTTTACCACCATGATTTTGTTTATACCTACAACCTTCACACTGACCTTTACTATTTACGATCCATTTTTCTATGTCACAATTTACACAAATGCCTTTATATGGCTTAAATATATTACTCATTAATTTCCTTACAATCTTTTTTTGATGAACACATCATACAATATACACTCTTGCCACTATATGGAACCGAATTATAACACAAATGAAGAGGATATTCACTTTTAAAATATTCAGCCCTTAAATCTTCATGATATTTACTCGTTTTTAACTCCATTTTTTCAATCAAAAGACTTCTTGATATATTATTATCATTTATAAATACATCATTAAAATAAAGCCACTCAGGGTTCTTGTTTTGATATAATTGATAAGACTTTTTCCCTATAATCCAATTCAAAGGTATTTTGTCTTTATATCTAGCTTTCTGATCCGATCTTTCCTTAAATAAATAAATCATATAATTCCACACCCATTCTTTACCAATAGACTCTATACCTATCTCTTTATGTAATAAATCAATAAAATTATTTATCTGCTTTCTTTGATTTTTAGTAGGAATAAAAGCATAATCATTATACCTTAAAACTCTACGATAAATATGCTCATAATATTCTACTATTATATCATATAATTTTTGTTTAGTCATATGGATAAATATATACTATATATTTTAAAATATATAATAAAAGGCTTAATTAAAAACCTTTGTATTTATAAGTTATTTATGTCCAGCTAACTACTAATACAATATCTTCGTCAGCTTCTTGAGGATTCCCGTTTTCATCAAGATTATCATCACTATAAGCTACATTTATATTATCAAGATTAAGTATTCTCTTAACCCATATACCTTTAGTTCCATTAGCAGATATATCCCCTATATTTAAAGCATTACCAACACCATCAGCAGAATTAAAAACAGCAGTAAATGGTTGTGAATAAGGATTAGGTATAATTTCCATTTCATTGTTAGAATTTAAATCTACAAATGCTAACTCTAAATCCTTTTGTCTATTCTCTGGATAATCAAAATAAAAAATAACATCAGTTACATCTGCACCAGTTTCATTAACCATTATTATTGCAACGTACTCATTTTGATTTTCTCTAACCGAATAACAGCTTATATCACTAAACAAATTGCCTAAACTATTATTTGGAACTAATGTTGAACTTCTAAATCCTCCAAGGCTCAAATCTGGTCTGGTTTGAGGCGTATTTTCTTCTGATATAATTGTATAATAAAATCTTAACATAATTAATTAATTTGATATCTTAATGAAATAAATACATTATTGGTTGATTCATAAGCATTTGTTGAACCTGTTCCTGGTGCTACATTACCATCTGTATCAACTACTATAACCTTTAAAGTAGCATCTCCACTTAATTGACCATAAATTCCTTGAACTGTATAAGATGGCCTAAATTCTTCAGGTAATGTAAATAAAGTTCCGCTTCCTGCATTAAAAGCTCCTCTAATTTCCACATAACCTAAATAATCCTTACGATATTCCACTTCTCTATTAGCAACATTATTAAATCCTGAATTTAATGTTGGCTGAACCCAGTCATTAACTATTTCACCAGAAGCACTAAATATTTCAGCTCTTTTATCTTGTATTGTAACCGAAGGATCACCAACATTTTGTACTCTTGCAATATAAAACTGCCCCCCATCTGTCTTAGCTGGTGGGGTATTAGGAGTTGCTTCTTCAACCAATTCTAAATTACAATCATCATAAATATAAATCAATCTATTATCACCAGATGGACTTTGACCAGGAGTAAAACTACCAATAACTCTATATTCAAGATTGTTCTCATCAACAAAATTACCTGACAATACGGCCTGAGTATCACTTAACACACTAACCACTTGATAATCACCTGTATTTTGAGTGGAGTCAGGGAAATTAATTTTTACAGGATAATTGTTTTGATCACGTAACACTTCAGTAAACTTAGTGTTTGTTCCTGTAATATTACCATTAGCAGATAAATTAACAGTACCAGTTTCAATGTTACTTTCCTGATGTGATACTCTAACCCAATACCAATTACTATCACTTGGAACAGCGAAATCATTGATTGCTTCTTGAAATATAATATTAATATCTTCATCAATGGCATATGAGTCTTGAGCTATTTGAATAGTTCCATTGGCTGATCCATTTGTCACTTTAAAATTATCAAAATTAACATCAGAATCAACTCTTACTATTCCAAAATTGTTTATTAATGATTGGAATAATCTTATATATCCGCCTTCTCTTAAAAATCTATCTCTTCTATTTAATTCCTGAAGACCTAAAAACAAATCGTTTTGAAAATTTAATTTTCCCATTTTTATTTAATTTTTTATTATGATCTTGTCATTGATACAAATATTGGGCTTAAAGATGGATAAAATATTTGAAAATTTCTATTATTATACCCAGACCTACTAAATTCAAACGTAACATTTGCATTCAACGGATCGCCTGGAAGAGCTTCATACACAGGTGCCATAGTTACTGTTCCCGCTGGGCCAGTTGTACGAGAGAATATAAATTCACCCAACCTTCTTCCTCTAATTGTTACATTAGATAACAATTGATTAGTATCAACTGAATCAACCGCACCAAGAGTTATAAATTGTATTCTTCTAAGTACTTGACTAAATACTTGACTAGATGTAGAGCCTGTTAGTGTAAAATCAACATTAATCTCCTCAAACGTCTCACCTCCTGGCTCCAAAGGAGCACTTACTCTAAATCTATAATTACCTTCAAATAATGGAAATCTAGCTGGTGGGTTTGATCCTGATGGCTTACTAATTGTTATAAGAGATACTCCATCTGGAGCTTCAAGCATTTCAACTGAATATGTATCTAATAAGTCATTGTTTGAGTTTCTAACCTCAAATGTTAAACTATAAGTTAATTCTAATTGAAAATTAATAATCCTATCACTTGTTATCCCAATATTAGGTAAACTTTGCGTTCGAAAACCCGACTTTCTAAATCTAAAACTATAAGTATCACTTTCAAGATATACTTGAACCTGACCACTAGCATTAGTGTCATAAAATTCTTCAAATCCTTCATGATCAACTATTCTAACCTCAACATCAGGTTCTAAATTACTACTTTCATCAGTAACATTTATAGTTACTAAATTATCACGAGTTGCAACAACTGTAATAGGAATATTTCTTATATCGCCAAGAGTATCACGAACATACGCTGTATAATTACCAGCAGCTACATTTGTAAATTCACCAGACACTTGATAATTTGTTCCATCAATTGAATAAAAATATGGTGATTGCCCACCAGACCCTATTATTGTAATCGCTCCATCATCAACAATAGGTGATGTTGCAGGAGTTGAAAATGCCTCTAATGATAAATTTGTTTCACCTTGAGCTATAGTTACCTGTTGGGTTACCTGCGTACCGTCTTCATCTTCCACAACTACATCATAAACCCCAGCAGCTAAATTATTAAATACATTTGTATCTACAAATGTAGCACCTCCATCTATACTATATAAATAAGGTTCAATACCCCCTGCAGCTACTATAGTAATAGAGCCATTTTCAACACCTAATACTGTTTCATTTATTACGGTCACTGTAATTTGTAATGGAGTTCCTGCCTGTACGAATAATTCATCTAAAAATTGATTTTTAAAAACTATTTGATAAGGTAGTAGAAATCTCTTTATATTATTTTCAACTACTTGATTAGTAAATTCAGAATTATTCTCTATATAAGCTGTAATAATATTAGGTATCATTACAAAACCATTTGCATAATTTTCAATAGCAGGTCTTACTTTAAAGTCCCAAATCCTTAAATCATTATTACCATCAGGAACTCCACCACTTGTAATGTTAGAGCCTAACTCAACAGACATGTATTTTACATCGCCATTATTTAGTATTAAATGATTTCCGAAACCTATATCCAAAACATGTTTCGCATCAAACTCAGTTATTTGACTAAATAACAATACTCTTACTTTATAATAAATATCATTTCTATTTAATGACTCAGTATCTATTGCTAAATTAGTCTGAATTCCATCTATAGCAGATATAGGAGAATCTGTCAATAAAGTTTCTTCACCATCATACAAATTCACCTTCAAATGCAAATAATCTCCCAAAACGACTTGTTTCACTTCAAATGTAATTTCATAATTTAATCTTGGGTCAACTAAAATTAATTTATCTTGATTTTCTGCATCTCCAATTCCGCTTATAATAGTTCCAGTAGCATTTAATATTCTTATTACATCCCTACTTCCATCTGTAAACTTAGTTATAAAGCTATCATTTATTAATGGGAAATTACTTAATTCATCAACATCTTGGATGTTTTCGTATGCTTTTATAAAATTAATAGCTTCTTTAGAGCCTTTATATAGAGGAGAATTATTATTTACATTCCAAATTGTTTTTTCTCTTTCAATTAATCCAAATAAAAATTCATCAAAATCATTTTTACAAATTAATCTTAATAATTCACCATCAACAACTCGTCCATCTTGACCAGCTTCTTTTACTATTTGATTAGTTCCACGTTCTAAAAAATTCAAATACAAATTAGACAAAATATGTTGTAATCCTGATAAATTTATATTATCACATAAAAACACATTCTTTTGTTTTAAATATTCAAGCAATAATAAATCATTTAATGTAAAATCTCTAAATTCACGAGCATACCTAACTATAATTGCAAAAAAATGAGTTAATGCTCCAAAAAGAGCAATATAATCCTGATCATCACCACCACTATCTTCGCCCCTTTCGACATATTTTGCAACTATACCCCTTTGATATAATTTATCCAATACATTTAAAGCCCACCTTAAAACAGCATCATCATTATAATTAAAAAATTTATTAAAATATAAATCTGTAAAAACTTTTGGATTTTGAACTTCTTGAATAACACCTGTTAACTGAACTGAATTAAAAGTTAAAAATCCAGTAGAATTAGTGCCCGCCCTTGTATATCTATATTGTATATCAAATATATCAGATTCATTAGCAAATATATTTTGAACATTTTCATTAGTAAGATCAAACCAATCAGTATATGTTATACCATTACGAGAAAATCTAAATTCACGTTCAAAAAGTCTATCTGCAGTTTCATTTAATACATTATCAGCATACCCAGCAACTGACTGAATACCAATAATAGGAGTATTAGCCCTTATTTCAAACACATCCCCTATTGCTGTTATATCATTAAATTGTATTGCCATATATTAATGTAAACTATAATGTATATACACAAAAGCCTGTCCTTGCGTTGCATCACTATTTTGATCAGTGTAACGGAATGTTATCTGGGTTGAACCTGATATATTAATCGGTAAAGACATATTTACATATCCATCGAGCCCATTTGGTGATAATGCAAGACCAAAATCCTGATTACTTAAATTATTATTATTTACAAATTGATCAGGATTTAAATCTGACCCAACATCCAATTGATCTGTACCAGACCCATTAAAAGAAGTAATTACACTTATCCCAATATCCCAAACTACAGACCCGGCAGGAAGTGTAACAATTGCTGTCTGAGTAGTATTTGAAAATAACACCTCACCCCTGGCAACTTGAATTAATCCTGTTCTAGAAACCAATCCATCGACATAACCTTTATCAACTAATGACCTGTCAACAAAACTACCTGAATAATCTGCTGCATATATAATACCTTCTCCATTATCACCATCAGTAAATTTATTAACATTTGTACCATCATTCCCAATAACAAATTCACTATTTTGAGAAATCATATTTACATAGTTTGTAGAGCTTATTATAATTTCTCCACTTGCATGATCTATAGTTATATAAGACCCACTTGTTCCACCAAGTTCACTTTTAATGCTACTCAATATTAGCCCTAAACTGGATGTATTTAAAATTGAAAAAGTATTATTGTCCGTTGTTATTAAAGTTGCGCCTGTCAGTACCCCTCCTAGTTTCACTATCTCAGAAGCTTCGGTTAACCCATTTTCAAAAGTTAATGAACTTGAAGAACCCCCTATCAATTCCCATTTAGCAGGAGTTGTAGATGGGGATTCCCCAGGAGCAGTTCCTGCCAAACATTCATAAACACCTTTAGTCCCACTGTTATCAAAAATCTTCAACTCCCCAGCTTCATAAGGTAGTGAAGATTGCCAAACTGATTGCGCCAATGAATCTAATGTATCAACAACAGCTTCTTGTACTTCGTTCCCACTAATATCATTATTAGTGTTTGTTTGTATATTTGTTTGAGTTTCTAACCTTACGGCTCCAATGCCCTTTACTGCCATAACTTATTTTTTTAATTATTCAAAGCTTTCATCAAAACTTTCATCAAAACTACCGATAATATTTAGCTGCACCCCATTGCTAACATTTTGATCTAATATTACAAAACTATCGCTACTAGGCAAATACCCATCTTTAGACACATTTGCTATATAATTCCCCCTAATTAATTCAACAGAAATTTGACCATTATTATCTGCTATATATTCAATACCACCAATCTCTACAACAGCACCTTCAATAGCAGCGCTATTTTGATCTAATATTGTCAGAGTGTAAATAAATTTTACATTAGGATTAGTCTCACCAGAATAAGACGATATTAATGTAAAATCATTACCCTCAATAGTTAATTCCGTGCTTGTTTGTAATATCAATGCCATTACAATATGTTATTTACCTCATTTACTGAATTACTAAAAAATACAGGGTCTAAATTGCCTTGAGCATCCACCAAAATGTTACCATCCAAATCCCTCATTATAAACCCCCTAAATCGTGGGAACTGTCCAGGCGGAATTTGAATATCACTTTGAGGAAAGAACCTCTTATCTGGGACACTTCTTACGCCTTGTGTGTCTTTAACAATCTGTAATAAATTATCCCACTGAACTACCCCTAAATCCTCCCAAAACCTATAATCAACTGATCTTGCAAATTTTGTTTGTATTTCAACTCGTAAAGAATCAGGATCAAAGTTTTGAGTTATATCCACTCTAAAGTCAATATCAATAGGGTAAAAGTCAATGTTTTCTAATGTAACACCAACTATATTATTACCCTCTAATCTTAAATCACTTATAGATATAAAACTTTGTGCTGATGTTAATAAGTTATCTAATTCTGAATTAGAAAGTTGTGATCCATCCTGAGTTAATACCCCAAGTCTATTTTTACCAGTTTCATCAATTCCTTTATATATTGTTCTTAATACATTACTATTTGCATTTATAAATACTTGATTCATTTTTTCTAACGTAGATTCACTTAATAAATTTACATAATTTATTATACGCTGCCTAAAGCTTTGATCATCTTCAGTATTAACTCCATTTATAGCACGAAATTCATTAATTACATAATCATGACCAGTAGGTATAGGGTTAACAACTGTTATTGTATTCGGGTTAACATTTGTTCTAGCACCTATATCTCTACTACGAACATTAGCATATATATACCCATCATTAGGTAAAATTACATCTTGAGCTAACTCAAAAACAACACCACTAGTACTAACAAAAACGTTTGTAGATGCTAAATATTGAGTTCCTGGAGCACCCACTAATCTTACAAAAGTAGATGATCCACTCGCACCAAACCTAGCCAAAACACCTAAGCGAGTAGCAATATTATCAAGTAAATTGCCAGTAGCAAACTCTGGAAATAATTGACCCTCCACATTAGCTATATCTACTAAAGCTTTTTGCCCAATTTTTGCAGTCCCATAAAATAAGGCATTTATAACTGAATTATCCGTAACCTTAGTAACTCTATCTGTCTTATCATAAAATATCTCTGTGATAAGCTCTTTCAATCTATCTATTGTCAAAAGATTAGTTTCCATTTTATAAATTCAAAGTCAATTTTTGCTCCTCTCCCGATCTAACTTTTATGTTAACGCTCATTCTAATTTCTTCAGACCCAAAATTAGTATCAGAAATTTGTAAACTTTGAACTATATCATCAGTCGAAAATGTTTGATATAACTGTCTTACAACTGAGGGCAATGCAACCGATTTCACATTCATTCCAACAATTAAAGACGGATCAATACCATATTGCGGAAATTCTGGATTATCATTTTTACGTAAGTTAATTAATATATTTAAACTTTGTATTAATGTTTCATCATAACTTAATATTTTTAAATCATTGTCAACAAACTGTATTTTTTTATCTATATCCAAGCCTTTTATTTTATCTCCCTCTGGATTATCCACCACACCCTGAATAAAAAATCTTGAATTATTTTTAAACGTTACATTTAATACAACTCCACCATTTTGAGTTGTGTAATCTTCTTGTTCAAGAGAATTAGATATTGCAACATCCATCCAATCAGTATCTCTATCAATTGACCCTAATCTTGACACTAATTCCTCCAATGTCTCATTATCACGAGTAGACACTTCAACTACAATATCATTAGTAAATGATTCCTTACGTACAGAACTGCGTGCAAAACGGCTAAAATTTTCAATAGTTTCGAGTCTTATACGAATGTCATCTGCAAATTCCATCAATTCCCAAAAATTAACCGTTTGAAACCTTTCGCTATTAAGATCAAATAAATTTAATACAAAACTTGATTCTTCTAATAATGCTTTAAATTCCCCAAAAGAATCTCTATCTAAATTATCAAGAAGTCCACTATAATAATCAATTATATTTTGTGATCTATTATTAACAAAATCTACAAATCTTCTAAAATAATCTTCTAAGTCAAACCCTGTTATATTTCTAAATTCATCAAACATATTACGCAATTACTGGTAAAGCACTATTTATATTAGATGCTAACGAATTTATACTTCTTTGTAAAGCTCCTGCCGTTAATATGCTAATTAAAGACCTTCTATCTCTAACTGAATTAATTATTGGAGCTACAGCTTTTAAATTAATATTGTAATTCCAAATTATATTAGACTCCTTGGATTGAGAAAATGTTTTATCCATCACTTCAACAACATAATTTTCACTAAATGCAAAATTATACATATAAAGCCTTGTCGGCTCACCTCTTTGATCTAAAACTTTGGAGCCCTCTAATAATCTCTGAAGTACCTTCATGCTTCCAAAACCTGTTTTAATTGTTGGTCCTTGAAAATCCCCTTGCAATAATCCTAAAGCACCTCTAAAACTATTAAAATCAACAACTTGATCTCTTATTATTATTCGAAAATTTCTTCCAAAATTACCCGAAAGATTTATATCCTTTGGTATAAATGATTCAGTTTTTAAACTTGTAACTCCCCTATTTACTTTCTTTATATTAGTAATTTCAGGCTCTGCTATAGATAAACTATTTGGCATAATAGGAAAGGCAAAAAATTCAATTGTATTATCAAGTGAATCAACTAGCTCAAAAGCTAATAGATATACCTCAAAGTCATTCGGGAATAAAGCATTTAATGCAGCAGTTCCAATTGCATTAAGTTGATCACTATATCTAACACGAGCACTATCTAAAGCCATATACTAATTTTTTATAAAAATAATAAATTCACCAAACATTTAAAAGCGTTATTCAGCAAAAGATTTTTTAGATTTTATTAGTGATATTGCATTTATCAACTGTGAAATTAATACCGCTATTGTACCTAAACTTACTTTAAGAGCTGCAGATGCTGGTGCTAAAGTTGGCTCAACTATTGCAGCACCTGTTGCTGTAGTGAATGTATCTAAAGCAGTATTCAAACTATCCAAAATACTTTGAATATCATTTAATACACTTTCCGTATCATCTCCTAATAATATAGGCTGACCCCCAGTCCCTAAATTAACCTTTTTACCATCTTCAGTTGGATTTATATTAATATCTCCTTCTGACAATACATTAATATCACCTTTCGATGTTATATTTAGTTCTTGTAGAATATTTAATATCATATTTTGTAATTCTGACCTTAAATCACCTTTTATATTAACTATAATTTCACCAGCATTATCTGGATTACCTACATCAACATAAATTTTACCACCATCAGAACTTCTTCCATCAACCCTTATAAATAAATTACCATCTTTTGCAACCCCAGAAATTGAAACCGAACCAGTGTCTGTATACTTTTGAAACTTAAATTCATTTTCTATTAAATTAGTAGATTCATCATCTTTAAGAATACGATCTATTATTATTGGTTGATTATGTATAGGCTCAGTTACATAAATAAGCTGACTGCCTAATTGCCTATTTTCTAAAGGAAAATCAATTTCTTTTAATACATTAAATCCAATAGGTACATCTGGCATAAAACTACCATCTTCAAATTGAACACTTATACGGCCTCTTCTATAACAATTAACTATGTAACTATCCCTATTTACATCTTCTGGAATTATCACATAACAAGTTCCATTTGAATATCTGCTATTCCCGACTGGATTTGTTTGTACTGGATTTAGCATAATTATACAAATTGTTGTCTTTGATAAAAAAAATCAAATATTTCTTGATTTACACCGAAATTACTTTTTACATTAACTTTTGGTTGACTTTGAGTAATACTTCCAGTAGTTAATCTTTCAATTAAAACATCCCGTATAGTTTCAGTATCTGCTATATCAAAATAAGTTATATTTCCACGAGTATATCTTTCAACCATACCCCTGCTTACTTGTATTGTTGTTGTTCTATCAATACTTCTGCCATTAATAGAAAAGTCATTAGCCACCGAATCAACGTAAAATATCTCACCAGTTCCTCCATGACGTATCCATGTACCTATTTTGATTCTTCTATCACCATTCATAGTTATACTACCATTGCGCGTAAATGGTAAATAAATATGACTATCTAAAAGATATTTATAATCATTTATAATAGCTTCTTTTAATAAATCACGATTAACCTCTGTATTTTTACCAGTTAAAGCTTGATAGCTTATATAATTTGTAACTGTACTCAACCTCCTACATCCCCATTTATTTGCATATTGAGGAAAGTATACTATCGGAATATATGCCAATGACATATTATTAGCTTGCCCAATAAAACCACCTTGAGGTTTTATTTCATACCAACTATATATCTGGTTAGACTCCCATTGTAAAGTTTCATTTATTATATCATCTGGATTAATTGTTATAACATAATCTGTCTCAATTTTTTCCTGATTGTCGGTTTGAATTATTAATTCTTCATCTTCACCTAAAACGTCATTTTCGATAGATGCAGTTCCATCTAAAAATGAAACTATTTGATTTCTTGTATGGGGTGGTTGTCTTATTACCATACAATTAAAATCACCATAATTATCTATAAAAAATTCAACATATGGTTCTTGGCATAACTTTTGAAACTGATTTATTAAACTTCCATCTGGTTGACTTATACTTGGATCAGCAACACGCCTATCAGCAACATTTGAGTCTACCAATAATTTATTTATCTGCCAAACTCCATTATGTAAACCTTCTCGTAATTCTCGACCCTCATTATCCAACCTATATACTTTAGTTCTTCGATTCCCATATGAACTAAATAAGTCCACATCATTATCAACAATACCTAAATTTGCTAACTGATTTAATATAAACTGAACAGTAGACGTAATACTTCTTAACGAAAATGCATATATTGAATCATAAGCGCCTGATATAAAAGTTCTTTGTAATAATTTATCGTCATCTTGAACATTCACAAATGTATCTTCACTACCCTCAACATACAATAAAGGAAAAAAATAACTACCATCATCAATTAACAATTTCATATAATTTCTTCCAGATATATTTATACTTACATCATTATTACCATAAGTGATCGATCTTTCATTGCTATCTATAAATCCAATCATGTCATAAAACTGCTTTGCTAATACAGATTTTTCTAACACAAAAGATTCTATACCTAATTGCCCATCAGGTTCTATGTCTAGCCTTTCAAATTTTATAAATACAATATCATTAGCCTGTAAAACTCTATGAAAATAAAACTCATTATTTTCATCAATAAATTCACCTATAGTGTTATTTAATAAATGATTATTACTATAAAATTGATCATTATCAAATAAATATAAATCCTGCTCATCAATTGATACAATAGATGGTAAAGCGAACCTGAAATTACCCCCACTCTGTTTTGAATTATTAATACTTAAATTATTTATAAAAGGAGTTACATTTAATATTACATCTAAACTTCCCACATAAATCCAAACTGATGCATGTGGAAATATAGTAGTTAAAGTGTTATTCTCACCATACCTATATTTTATAGTTTGACGGTATAATGGATCACTTAATAACTGAATTAATGATTCTCCATAAAATGACTGAAAATCCCCTTGTTCCAAAAATTGATCTTTACCTGTTATAGACAAAACTTCTTTATTTAATTGAGTTTTAGGTATAAAAAGTTCTGTGTTAGGTTTCAATAATTCAATAGATGTACTTCTAGGATTTTCTTCTTGCTCTTCAGCAGTGTATTTTTCATATATACGATCAAGATTACTTATACCAGTCCCCCCATCATAATTTAAAAATTCAGTTTTACTATCTGAAAATGAACTTGCAATACTATCACGCCTTCTTAAAAAATCTGTTATAGTTTTTATACTCGGTTCATTATGTATATATATTTCAAATTCTCCTAACATACCTTATTTTCCTGGTCCAAAACCAACTGGTCTTGATTGTATTAATGTAGCATTTAATCTATCTATAAACCTACTACTTTTGCTTAATTCTTCAACAACTTCCATTTGTTGTTTACGAGCTTCTGTTATACTATCAACAACTTTAATCATACCCTCTTTTAAATCACCACCAACACCAACCATTGATTGAATAGCATCAGTTAAAGCTTGTCCAACTGTTTCAAATTTTTCAGTAAATTTAGCAGTAGATGCTCTTAAATCACCTGTACCAAAATTAACTCCTCCACGAATTTGTACATCAGCCATACCAGTTTCAATAGCAAATTGACCTAAATCAAAACCACCACGAGTAAAGCCAGCAGCAGCCCTGCGTGCTTGAGATGTTGACAATCCAAAACCACCTCTAATATTACGTGCGAATACTTCATCATTAGGACTAACTCCACGCAACTGTTCAAATAACGCTTCAATATATTGTAAAGTTGGGTTCTCCCTCATCTCTTCTAAATCTAACAAACTAGCCCCTGGATTAATTCTACTTAAAGCTCTAAATTGTAAAGCTTCAAATTGCGGAGTTACTGCTGCTCTTGCTCCTTGAACTACACTAGGCAAGACACCCCTTAATACATCTGGATTCTTAAATGATTCATCCAAACTTGCAATACCTGTAACAAGCTTAGTTGCTATTTCAGTATTTGTTTCGCCAGCTATTTTTACTTGCTCTTGTTGCAAATTAACTAAAATAGGAAGGTATTCACCTAATAAACTTATGTCTTGACCTTGAACTGCTCCAATAGCCTGTAATCCTCTAGTAAGCCTTTGAGTTCCAGCTAAAGAGCCTGCACCACCAGCACGAGTCAATCTTTCTTGCTCTAAAAATATATCTTGACCAAATCCTGTCCCTCTTTCAAGAAATGCAACATCACGAGCAGCTTGAAATGATTCTCTAAATGAACCTCTTGCTATTGATGCTCTTCTATTTAAAGTTAGAAAATCAGCTTTCGTATAACCTATATTTGTTAAATCACCACCAGCACCATAAAACTCTGACTGCCTTCTTCCTGTTAATTGACTTACGCCAGCTAATCCAGCCTGATAATTTTCAGCAGCACCTAAAGCACGAGTAGCCAATCCACTTGCAGCTTGACCAACAACAGGAATAAGCGCCAATCCAGCAGCTAAAGCGTAAAATTGATTTCTGCTCCCTGCTACACCTCCTAATACCCCCGAACCTCTTTCAAGAACCTTACCATACCTAAACCTTTCTTTTTCAGCTACTTCTTTTTCCTTTATGTCACCAATTTCAGCCCTTTGTAAAGTCTTTTTTAAAGCCTCTAGCTCATCGCCCGTTATACCTAACTGTTCAAGTGATTTATCAGATTTTATCTGCTTTTCAATATTTTTACGATCTTCAATTATTTCTCTACGTGAAGTATTCTTGACGGTATCTATCAGTTCACGTAATAATAAAACTTGCTGTTGATCTGTTCTCGCATCAGCAGTTATATCAGACACTCTTTGTTTATATACACTAGGATCAATACCACCCCTTTCTCTTGCAATATCTAACTCTGCAACTCTGCTTTCTTTATCTGCCCTACCTCTACGCTCAATAGCACGTATTTGATCCTCAATAAACCTTAAAGCTTCTTTACCAGATGTAGTATAAGCACGTGCATCACGAATCAAATCTCTACCAAGTTGTTCAGATTCTTGTCGTAAACGCTTCATTAAAGGGGTTACATTTTCTGAAGCACTAAACCTTATCTGTTTTTCATCTATTGGCATATAATTTATTCTATAGGTTGATCAAACCAATCATTGACTTCTTCTTTAGTTGCAGATTTACCTATCCACCAATTATCACTCATTGGTTGATAAGTATCTACTTTTGGATTTTCTTTTTCTTTCTTAACCTTTTTAAAATGTTCTTCATACACTTTATCTTCAATATATTCGAAAAGCTGGTTAAAAAAAGTAGATTTCCTATGGACATCTGATAAATAAGGAATGTTGTATTTTTTCCTGTACCACCTGTCCAAAGGAAATCTATTATTCCAATCGATTATATCAATTCTTAAACTACTCTCCATCCTTTTCACCCTTATTATCCTCTTCAGGCATAAAAGGTGAATTAAACTCTTTCATCCAAGCATTATACCAAGGAGAGAATTCTTTAATATATATTATTAACATTTCTCTAAGATCAAAAACACTAAGTTTTGTGAAATCCTTTGTTGGAACACAATCTTCAATTTTAGGCATAAGAACTCTAAAAATAGCAATCATATCAATAATATTAGCAGCAGTAAATGCATTAGTTGTTACTGACATAGCTAATTTACTATAATTACCAGCAGTCAATCGAATTTTTTCATTTTCAATTGTTAAATAGTCTGTCACACTCACTTTTGCAATATCAAAAGTAAATGTATCATTCTTAATCTTAATAACCTTGGTTTGCCCTAAAAGCTTTTTCTCTTCCTTTTTTACTTGTTCGTCTATACTCATTTTTACAATTTTATATAATTAATTATTATTGCGGAAATACTATTGGATCAAGAAATCTTCCTGTTTGGCTATGTGTTGAAACTTGCCCCTCACTAATATTAAAAGAAACGCTATCAAGAAAACAGCGTCTTAATATTGCAATTGGCTTTTCTCCAACACCAGTTACTAAACCAGTAGTATCATCAATTGTATCTGGAACCTTTTTATAAATAAAAATATCAATCCCATTTTCATTTAATAAAATAGTATTTACAAATTGTTCTAAGCTAACAACAGAACGATTTAATAACCTTCTTATACCCGAACTATTCAAACTTACCAAAAACGAATCAACCGAAAATGTTCCTGAATGAGATAAAATAGGAGTTTCTTGAGCTTCAAGATTCCCAATCCCTCGTATTTCACCACGAGCATATGTTTCTGTTGCTCTTATGTCCCTAATTTTACCTATTGTTATACCATTTACTTTAATTAAAGCAATTGGTCCTGTTACTGTTTGTTGTGACATAATTACCCTATTTTTTATTCAACCATAAATCCAGTTAAGAAAAACTTATTTATTGGACTATTTGGTTTAAATTCATACGTAACAAATTTTGCATCTTGTTGCGTAGTTACCGATATATTTCTAAACTCAATGATTAAATTATCATCAGTTGTTGTAGCAGTTCTAAATTGCAACTGTCCAGCAGTCCAATCAATAACAGTTTGGTCAGTTAATTTATTTAAATTAGTACCCTCTTCATTTCCAAATAAATCCCTACTAGCATTAATTATTAATTCAAGATTTAATTGAGCAGCTATACGCCTAATTGAAACCTCACGAGTTGTTCCATCTTCATTAATTTGATTAATGTTATTTTGTATAGTGTTAACAGCCTGAAGTATAGTATAAGATGGAGTTAATAATTGAGTATCTAAATGTAGCAATAATACTCCAGCTTGTAATCCTACCTCTTTTTCTTGATTAATTAACTCATGCAATAAACCACGAATAGGCAATGTTTTAAATGTTCCTGGTGTTTGTGGCTCTAAACCTGCAATTCTACCTAAAACAAGAGCTGCGCTATATAAAGCATCCCAATTTCTACTACGTGTTGGAGTTATAGATGAATCTACCTTTACACCACCATGAACAACCACAACCCTATCACTATTAAAATGTTCAGCAGCAGGTATTGATCCATTTGCTTGTGTAAATTTAGTATCATCAACACCTCCACCAATAAATATCATTTTTTCAAATGAAGTATCTGGACTTAATACATGATTTAATAAAGAATCATTAACTGTATCTTGTGCATCATCTCCATATTTATCACTCAATATAAAACTATATCTTAATGTAGCAGCAGCTTCTAATGCAGCAGTTAAATCGGCAGCACCAAATGTTTCAGTACCTCCGGTTGCTAATTGATATGTAGCTAATTGAGTTAAATCATGAGCTCCAATAACAACGCCGTCACTAGTATCCCCTGATGTAGTTAGACTAAAATATTCTTGAAAAGTTGAGTCATTCTCAGCCCAATTTATAAAATCAGACCAATCTGAAACTTCACGTGAAGTAACAACCGTTAAAGGTATTGAGTCTGCTTCAGAAACATCTCCATAAGGAAATCCATCATCAGCTAAACCTGTAAATGTACCACGATAAAATTCTAAAATGAATTTACTAGTATCTCTTACGCCTGCCTTTAGAATATAAGCATAACCCTTAGATAATTCACTACTAACTAATAACCCATTTCCTATAGTGCCCTCATCCCTACATTTAATAGTAGCTGTTACTGTTTGGGGTGTTCCTAATGGAGTAGCATCAGCTTGTCCAGTTGGTGCAAATACCATATTAGCACCTACAGTAGTTGCAGCACGTACATAGTTTACCATACTAACACCACTAATGCCTGGTTGTGGCTGTGGTTCAAATAAAGGTCTACCAAGTGTATACCAATATCCACCTTTTGTTAATATTCTAAAGTCATCAATATTATCTACTGGATAAATAGCATCCGCTCCATCAGCAAGTTCACCATTGATACCAGAACCACCACCATAACCTGTACCTGACCCAGTATCTACAATTAATACATTACCATAAGATAAAGATATTGGTGGGTTTCTTATTCCTGATTTTACTACTGAATAAACTCCTGGTAATATAATTCTTCTTCCTTCAAAATTGACTGGTGTAGCCATGTGTATATATATAAAATTCCATAACTACCGATTTATTTATTTACAATTTATAATTGATAAATTTAATAAAATTTCACTTAATTAAAAAGTAATTTTCTTTTTAGTTAAGATTTCAACCCACTCCTCTTCAGTTTTCTTTTGATGTTTATAGATTCTTTCCATTATCTTTATAAGATTTTCATCATAGCACTTATTACTGTAAAATACTTGCCTAATAGCAAATTTTTCAACTTTTGAATTTACATTAGGTTTATTTTCAGCCTTTTTAGGCTTAGTATCTGTTGTTTTTTTAATTGTCATAAGCTGTTCCATTAAAGTTTATACTATTACAAATATTCACTTGACCAAATTGAGGGATAATAAGCTCATAAAACGAATCAAGAACTAATATTCTTAAATAAACATTAGGCAACATTTGTTCATTTAATTTTAAATCTAAACCATATATTTTAGCATTCCTAAAACCATTGGACTCAAGTGATTCAATATTATTATATAAAGTAATTTTCAATACATAAAATATCACTAAAACTTCATAAGTATTACGTCCAGTTATAACTATATTAAATCTGGAGCCATAAGTTCTATTGTAAGTTTCAGACATAGTTGTAGGTGTTTCTCCTATGGGAGTATTTTCATTAAATCCAACATCTAATCCTATTCCATCAGAAACTCCTCCCGATTCAACAGGTATAGTTACATGAATAGTTGGTAAACCAGCCCGCTCCCTATCATACAAAAGCCTTGTGTCAATTGCATTTGGATCATCTTTAGATGAAATAAATAACCTTACAGCATTATCAAATAAACTGTATTTACCATATTTAAGATTTCCAAATATTTTAAACAATACCGTCTGAGATTTATCATCAGATGGCGCTTGATTATAATCAGACCTTATTAATTTAAGAATCTCATCAATTAAAGCTTTTAGTTGTAATTCTGGTATTTGTATCATACTAATTCATCTATATATTTATTAACTATAGCATCAACAGTAGATGGAATATCCATATTGCTTAATGCTTTTTCAGCTAAGTTTCGTGAATCAAATCCTGGGTGGATCCAACTATTAGGATCACTGTTTTCGCCAACCCTCCTAAAACTTATATACTGACCACGTCCTTTTTCATCTAATTTACGCTGAATGCCCTCATAAATGCTATGTTTACGTTGATATTCTTCAAACATCTTACTTTTTGTTATAACTGACATTCTTGTTGTTGCTGTCTGAAACTCTTTAGGTAAATCTGTTTTACTTAGTGCCTCATCAGCTCCTAACTGTTTTGCTTTCTTATATACCTGAGATGGCAATATGTTGCTAAATATAGCACTTTCTCCAACAGCATTAGAAGTACCAAATCTAAATGGTATTGTTAAATACCAATCACCATCTTTATTGTATTTTACTTTATCACTTCTTTCAAACCATTGTTTTTGATCAAAACCCTCTATACCTTGTTCAATTGCATTAGATAAAAATCCATTCAATCCAACAATATAGTTAAAATCATCTATTTGTTCTACATATATAGAGTTTTTATACTCTTGCCTAGATGACTTTAATTCATTAGCAGCATTATCCCAATATTGAACAAATTCTGCTGCTAATTCACTAATAATATTACTAGTAAATTGCCTTATATCTTGCTCTGGAATAGCAAATATTTGTGCAAATGCAGAAACATCAATATTTATAGGCTGAATCATTATTCTTTATTTTTTTACAATTATCAAAATACCATCTTTTCATTATAGTTTTAGCTCCAGATTTTTCACAATAAGGGCAGGCAATTCTTTCTCTCATCTTTTCTTTAGTACTTTCATAAATAATTTTACCTTTATTAGCTTTAGATATTTTATTTAAAGCTTCTTGCGAATGAGTCTTACCTAACATTAGATTATGTCTTTTAATTCTAATCTTAGCGGAATTACTCATCTTTTCCCTTCAATGGAAATATTAATTATTCTACATTGTAAGAATTGTTGAATATGTTGTCCCCCGAAAAATTTAACGCATCAACTACATAATGTGATAATCTAGCTACACCATGAATAGGTAATAATTGCAATTCTTCTCTACCTAAATTATTCTTTTTATAGCTATTCCTCACAGTCCTTGGGGTATCCAATACATGGTATTGTAATTTATGATAATACCTTGCACTTATAGTATAATTTTCAACTTTTAACCATCTTCCAGGATTAACATTGTCGATATCACCTGGTTTTATAACTGTATCACCATTATCATCTTCTGTACTTGATGAATCAAATTCATATAAACTTTCATTAGAAGTAACTGTTGCCAACTGCCCATTTTCATGAATGACTGAAGCCATTAATGCACTTAAATTTGTAAAATTAGTGACAGTTATTAATATTTTGTTCCCACTTACTGTATAATGCGTATTTTGTTCTAATAACTGTAAAGCTTGATCTGGAGCAATAAACCGAAATACTTCAACAATAGCATCAATATCATATATAGTATAAGCAAAATAATTATCATTAAAAACTATAGGATTTAATACTTCACTTTGCATAACCTGAGAGTCTTCAACAGTTATTCGATCCATATAGGACAAGTAACTTCTATTCTGTAAAGTTACTTGAACTGTACCACGCTTTAACTCACTCCAATCCTTATATTTGGTTTCTGAATTAATACTGGCTAATATAGCCCTATCTCTAGTACTGTTAATGAATACCCACCCAACACCCAAGCAATTTTGACAATTACTTAAATGATCATTATCTTTAGACTTACATGGACACCGAATGGCTGACTCAATGATCACATCCAAACCTTTTGTCCAATTTATAGCATCAAAGTCAGCACTACGAAAATCAACTCGTGGTCTTTGTATAAGACTTGGGGATGGTAATGAATTTACGTTTTTAACCATTTTAATACCTCCATTTAAACCCATTAGCAGTTCGCCTTTCATCTCTACATACACTACCAATATTACCTTTACCAATCATATTTTTAGCTTCAGATATACTATCGTATATTTTTATAACTTCATCTGTATTACAATCAACTTGAACAACCTTTTTAGATGTCGGGTTCAACCTCCCAACTAAACCTTTACATTTATTACTATTTTTTCTACCAATAGAAATATTATTTTTATGTAATTCCGTTAAATTCTTACCAGCACCTTTACCCTTATTCCTATTTTTATATAAATTAACTCTATTGTGTATTATAAAATTGTTTAATATATAATCATCTTTATATATCCATAAATAACCGCCAGAACTCTTACTATCTCCACGACATGCTTTATGCACGTTCCCCTTATTTAAACCTAACTTTGTAAATATATGCCCAGTAGAAAACCACTCTTTAATGAAATTACCATTTATATCAAATTGCAATATAACTTTTCTATTAGGGTTATTAACTATCGATTTATCTACTATTTCTTTACTCATTTTAATACCTTTATTCCATGGAGTGTGTAATGTTTTCTTGCCTTTATTCCAAACATCATGCGTTTTATAGTATTCCTTTAATCCTTTAGACGTTTTCTCACCATCTTCTTTTTTTCTGCTTTTACCTTTCTTCCAACCTACAGAAACACCCTCCTTACCTTTATTCCATGGAGCTAATTTACCAGAATCATAAGCATCCTTAACGCCGTTAGAAATCTTTAATCTATTTTCTTTACTTTGAAAATTAACTCCGTCACCTCCAAAAGTGCCATTATTTAAATCAAAACCCCAACTTTTATATAACGAAATATAATAAACCTCCCAAAATTGCCATTCTTCAATTGGTATCTTGTCAATCATATTTATAATTGGTTTTTCACCCTTAATTAACAAACTATAAATCCAATTGCTGTTTTTAGTGATTTTATCCCTTTTCAAAGAACTGCTTAAATGGTCGTTAAATCTTCTTTGTGGATTATTAGCTTTACCTATATATCTAATATTACCTTTAGGGTATTCTAAACTATATATATAAGTGTTTAAATTCATACTTCAAATATACAAATTAAATTGCAGTTAGAGAAATACCTTTATAGATACCTTTAAGCTTAGAGAGGGTATCTTTAACCTCTTTACTATATTGTATAATCCTAGCTGAATATCCAGCAGCAGTAGCACTAGCTGTAGTACTAACACTTTGACTTAAACCATCTAAACTTAATGATTGAGATGAAATTCCAGCTCCTAATACGATATCTCCGAGAAGATTAAACACCCTAATACTAGCCCATTTACCAACTAAATCTAATAAATCATATGGTAATTCACTACATCCAAACCCAGTTATATATCTTTTATGCCAATAACTACCTATACTATTAGCATTCACCAACCCTAAATGTGGTATTACATTACCAGCAAATAATCCAGCATTTATACTTACTGTATTAACATTACTATTAGGAACAACAAGAATTTGACGTGTAGTTCCTAATCCATTTACTTTATTTTCAGTCAACCATTCACGAGGGTATTCTAACTGTTTATAATCACCAATAAACCCCTCTAATCTTAATGATGTATTAACTAAATATTGTGTTTTTAAAAACCCAGTGCCTCTAAATTCATCTCTATAGTAATCACTTTGTTCCTCTATAACTTGCTTATTAAGCTTTATAGTTAAATATTTTTCAATTTCTTCCTGCGATGTACGTATATATGTTTCTATTGATACAGAACTTAAATCTGTACCTTGTTGATTTGTTATATCAATTCCATAAAAATAGAGGGTTAATAACTCTCTACTATTTAAGATTAACCCTCTATTTTTTCTATTTTTTATAACAAAATTTATTGTTGGCATCTATTGCTCTAAGTTTTCAATCTGACCTTTAACATAAGTTCTTAAATCATCCTCTTCTAAATTTTCCCAATTTTCAATTGGAAATTCACATTCTATGCATAAAGCTTTAAGTTGCTCTAAATTCATATTTTCAATTGAATCATCTTCTTCAGATGAAACTTGCTTCCCTTTAATATAATCTTTCAATTTATCAACTGTAAGATTCTTCCACTCATCTTCTGGATAATCAAGTTTTTTACATTTAACCAAAAGTTCATGCTTTTTCATATCATTAATAGACTTTTCTTCAACAAGAACTTCATTAACAGCAGGTTTTATGACAGAATCTATTTTTTTCTGAAGTTCTACAATAGTCTTATTAGCTTTCTGCAAACCTTCAACTAATTTATCATTATCTTTTTTCAACTTCTTATTAGCTTCTTGGAGTTGCTCGTTTTCAATTTTTAATTTGTTATTTTCATCGCTAACATCAACAATAGGAATTCCTTGAGTTTTAGAATCATTTTGAATCTTCTCTTTCATTTCAGAATATTTCTTAACATCACCTTCATCAACCAAAGATATAGTTGAATCAGATGTTAAAACTTCTTCAAGGTACCGTTCAGGTATTTCAGTCATTAGATATTCATCAAACTTTATTTCACGACCACCAATAATATAGCTTTTATTTTTCCTACTTTCTTTACTCGTTTGTATTGTTACTTGAGCCATATACAAATTTTTTAATTAAACAAAAATAAATAGTGAAAGGGATTAACATCTTTCACTATTTATATATAAATTATTCTTATGTTGTTGATTTACCAATATTATTAATAACACCTAACTTAAATGGTTGGTAAAGAATTTGGGTTAGATAATAAAGAACTGCAAATCGATAAGTTGGATTTGTGATCGCAAGATCAAGTTTCTTCATTTTACCTAATTCTTTGATTGCCATAATCTCAGCATTTTGAGTCTGATACATAAACGCTTGCTCAGTGTTAGGGATATTGTAATTTCTATCACGTGCAAAAGTTGCAGCAGCACCATCATAACCAGCAGCTAATTCTGCAGTTGTGATTGTTAATACAGGATATAAAGGAGTATCACCGATAACAGTTGATTGATCTTTTTCACCACGATAAATAACATATCCAGTTGCTGGATAAGCATTATCAGTAATAGACCACTTCATATCAATTGATTGAGTTGCAGTAACTGTAACTTCACTTGAACTTAATGCAGTTAAGGGTCCTTCTCCATATTGATTAACAGCAGCAACAGCAACAAAATAATCACCAGCAAATGCAGTCCCAAATTTAGTTAAAGCAGCATCTGAAACAGCAGCCAGTGGAGTAGTTGGGTCAGGGGTAATTGCAGCAGGTGCTTTAGGGGCTTGTGCAGCAGCAGTATCTCCAGTTGTTTGACGTGCAATTGAACGCCTACCAAAAATTGTTGGTCTTGGCATTAAGCTACCAAATTGAGTTACAAATTCAGTAACTTTTTGACCAAACACACCATTAGCAACTTGACCAGCATCAACAATACGTCTTTGTTCATATTTTTGATCAACATAATCAGTAAATACTTGTGGAGGGGCAAAAATATCAGTAACAAGTCCATAACCTTGATTTACAATATTACTTGCTAGCTCATTATTATGAGAATCCAATAAAACAGAACCTCTAATATCTAGAGTAAACGGGCTTCTTTGATAAACTTCATTATCAGCACCAACTGATTTTTTGTGTAATTCATACACACCATCAAATTGTAATGGATCAACTCTTTGATTACCATAATGCATTTCATTCTCAATTGATTGAAGCAAAAGTGTCATTTTACTTTGAACCTCTTGAGTCATTACATCAATTTGATTATTAGTCTGTAGAATTACATCTGTAACTTGCCCAACAATACCTTTATATTTGACGAACTCAGACATTCTACGATACTGAGTATCTACTGATTCTGGTAATTCACCCTCTAATACAGAATATTTTCCAGAACGACCATAGCTCACTAACTGGTTGTATTCTTCATTAGTAGAATGAGCAGCTTTCTTCATAATCGCATTGTAAAATACAAAATGCTGATTATTGAAAGTAAGATTTTTAAGAGCAGCCTCTAAGCTCTCATATTTCAAGGCAGCACCAGTTGTTAACTGACCATCCAATGCAGTACCTGATTGTTGACCAGCGCTAATTGCCTTTATTAATTCATCAATATTAGTGGAACTAAACATGTTAGCTGGGTCCGCACCTTGATTTTGATTAAAACTATCTGATTGATTGTATAACATTTTTCATTCAATAATATAGATTACCACCGATTGTTAGTCAACTAATTCAACTCCCAATTCATCTTTTATAGCTTTTTCAAGCTTATCAGACATTTTACCAGAAATTTCATAGCCAGCAACATCATTGCCAAAACTCTTTAAAAAGTCTTCGTCATCCATCTTAGCACTCAATCGTGCAGAGATTTCTTCTTTATGTACAGATTTTGATAAAACATCTTTACCCTCTGCATTTGTAGACTTCTCAAATCTTTGAATATGTCCTGTACTTGATAATGATTTTAAACCAGGCGACATGGAAGCTATTTTATTTAATACATCTAAGCTTCCATCAATTGATTTTTTCAACTCTTCATTTGAGCCCTTCAACTCATCATTATCAATTTTTAATTGATCATTACTTTCTCGTAATCCAGTAACAACATCAGTTAGAGACTTAATAAGAACACCCATATTCTCAACTTTTTCCACTTTTTTATTTACAGTTTCAAATTGAGTATTTATAGATTTCACTATCTCGTCAATCTTTTCTCCAAAATTATCAGAGCCTATGTCATTATTGATTGATTTTTTAAGCTTTTTTTGCTTTAAATCTTCCAATTCTTGTTCTTTTTCTGATATTTGGTCATCAATAGATTTTTCTAAATCATCACCCTGCTTACCAGATTCACTTTTCTCAATATCAATATTAAGAGATTTTGCAATCTCCTCTACAGGAACATCTAAATCATGTAAATTTTGAGCAAGTTCTTTATCTTCCGGGGATAATTTTTCTTTTAATTGTTCAAATTCCATATTTTTCTTTAAAAGAAAATTGTCGACCGATTGTGTAGTATATACGATTGTAATATTCTATAAAATTAATATATTTAAAATTAAATCAAAAATTTTACATATATTTTTTATATATATCCATATTATCCCTAATTATAGTAACTATAGATTTTGATAACTTCTTTTTATGTTTAGCTACGTTTTTAATAGCATCATTAACAGTTCCAAAAGGTAAAATCTTTAATTTACGTTCTAAATCTTCTTTGATTAAAGGTTTAGCAGTTTCTGTGCTAATTGCTTTTTCAACTTTTAAACGTAAATCTTTATCTATGGTATATCTAATTCCTGTTTCATGATTAGTTATATCAACTAAATACTGCTCTCCTCCGTTAGGGCTCTGAGTAGATTTTTCTAAATCATATTCATAGTTTTTTACTATAGGTTCAGAATATTGTCCTTTGACAATATCTGCGTAAGTATTTGTGTTCTTGGGTGTTAGAGTGATTGCTGCACCCGTAATTAAAGCTTTTGTAATTCTTTTAGGATTTTGTAAGTCTCTTTCTAAAGCTTTTCCCTCTATACTAACCCCCATGTGTCTATTACTACCAGATTTTTTTAACATAATCATAGTATCATAAACATCTCTAGCCACCTGACTATTTTTATACAAAAAACCGTCTATAAAAAATTTATTATTTTTAACTTCTGCTTTTGTAGGTTCACCTATAAAATATTTAGGATTTTCACGCCCCTTATGATCATAATTCAGAAAACCATATTTCAAAAATCTATCTAAAATATACCCATTAGGCTCTAAAGTCTCTTCGTCTGAATCTTCAGTCGGGTCACTAGCCATCATTCTAATCTTCATATTATCATACTTAGAAGCACCCTTATTTTTTTCTGCTTTTTCCAAATCACCCACATCAATAGGCATGAAGAAATTAAAATCTGGATTTATATCTTTCATTACTTTTTAAATTTACAATTTTCAAAATAACCATCATCAATATTACTTGTAACATATTGTTCTACATAACCTTTGTTGTTAACTAAGTTTATTATAACATATATAAAATGATATTTTAAACCTTCTATCATACTCTATAGTAGCTATAATTTATTTCTTGACTCTTCCAGTCTTCTATCTAACTCTTCTACAGCTAAATACCTTAACTCTCCACTTTCACTTTTTACTATTTCTTCTAACTCTTCTACAGATTTTTCTTGAAGAGATTTTTTTACAGAATCATCTTTTTTTAGCATAGATAATAATATCTTTTTACGATAACCTAATTTATCTATATATTCAATCTTATCACCTAATACCTTTTCAACTTTAAAAGTATCTTTTATTGACAAATTTTTATGATGTAAAATATCTCCAATTTTTATATCAACATCTTTTAGAGGTGTATCTTTTTTTATATCTTCCTTTTCCTCTTCCCTTACCTCAATATCTAAATCTCCAGAATATAAATGATTATAATTATTATTAATATCTTCTATGCTATACATTATTTCTTTTAATATCAACCCTTTTGTTTTGTCTTTAATTAACCTATCAATAACTTTATCACCTAAATCAATTACATTATCTACTTTATCTACTGTTTCTAAAAATTCATTTAATTCTAAGGTATCATCAATTCTCCCTATATCCGATACATATTTATCAAACTGTTGTTTTATTTTGTTATTTATCTTACTTATAGCATCTTCTTTAGGCATACCACTTACATTCATACCTACAGCACTTATAAATTTATCTTCCGTTGGATCAAATTCATGAGTTACAATAGATACTGGATAAGCACCTTGCCTATTTGGATTAGCTGAATGATCAGCTATTCTTAATTCAATCACCCCTAAGTTATCATATTTCATAGCAGATGCATAACCTGCACCCCTAACTCCCAATTCACTCCCAAAATAATGTTTTAACAATTCTTTTTGTAATTTATCATCCCTTTTATTAGCTGTTTCCTTTTCAACATCTTCATCTTCCCATATATCATCATTTTCTTTAGGTTTATCATCTTTTTCTGTAACAGTGCTTTCACTCTCCTTACCAAAATCATCCTTTTCTATAGGCATATCCTTTTTCTTCTCTTCACCAACATCAGTCTTATTATCTTCATCCTGAACCTTTTCTTCCTTTTCTCTTCGGACTAATTCTTTATGGGCAGCAATTCTTACTTCTGGATCATTAGCTTCTTTAGCAGCAGCTTCTAACGCACTTCCACTTGCTTGTTTTGCTTGCTCTTCTAAACTACCATCACTCCCCTTTTTATTATCAGTTTTAGCTTGTTTTTCGCCTTTTGTCTCATCTTCTTTAACTTTCTGTCCATAAGGTTGACCAACACGATTTAAACGCCTATTTTGAACATTATCAACATATTTACCTATACGTGCTTTTTCAAGTATATCTTTAGGTAGTCTTCCATCATTTATTGCTTCTTTAATATTAATTAAAGATTTTTCAAATTCATCAAATATATTAACTTCAAAATCTTCTGATTTTCTCAACTCTGAAAAAGGCTTTCTTTTCTTTTCTCTACCTCCATTATCAACACCAAGCCATTTTTTTAATCTTTCATCACTAACTTCAGTTATGCCACTATATTTTACATCAAACCCTTTTTCATAATTTGATTTATAATTTTTCAAAGCATCTTCTGAAGATTTAAATCCCATCATTACTTTATGCTCATCAAAATTACCTTTATTATTTAATTGATCAATGATATATATATTCCCTTTTTCTGGATTATTTGAAAGAAAAACATCAATATGGTCACCATCTTTACCTTGGGTTCTGTTAAAATACCCATAATCATTATTCATTTTAACACTCCACTCTTTTCCATCTTCACTTTTCCCTGAACGAATCGACCCCTTTTGATTTTCAATAGAAACAATTAATCCTCTGATTTTCCTTTTTTCCTTTTTATAATTCCCTGCATACTTTTGGGCCTCTGTTGGTTCACTACTTTCTGATTTTTCAACTCTAGTATCGGTATTTTTTACACTACCACCCTTCCCCCAATATTTTTTCCAATAAACCCTAAATGCTTTAGCTCTTGAATCACTACCTTGTAAATTTTTCTTGTGTCTTGCTGTTGCGCTTCTTCTTGCAGAATCCGAATAGTTATGCTTCATCTTAGAATCTCCAAAATGATAATACTTACCATCCATGAAAACCATTGCTTTTTTACCCTGACGAGTAGACTGTTTTATAGTTCCATTTATAGGAAAATCCTTTTCCTCAGCCTTTTCTACTTCATAATTATCCCAATCGTTATCAGCAACTTTATACATCAAGTCTAATTCAGCTTTTTTAACACAATTAGGAACCCCTTTGCCATCCTTTACTTTCATACCAATCATCTCATAACCATCCCAACAAGGATCGTTCATATCAGACTTACTCAAACCTGCTTCACTTAAAGCTATAGCTATAGCTTGCTTTTTACTAATTACTTTATCTCCAGAACTAGAACGTAAAGTTCCAGCCTTGAATTCACGCATCACTTTAGCAATTTTATCTTGTTGTGACTTATTTTGTGATTTTTCTAATTTTATTTCTAATGATTTTACAAAATAATTAAAACATGCATCTATATATACGCTTTCATCAAGCAATTCATCATCATACTTATTCTGAATTATATTTATTGACTTTTCTAATTTTTCACTTTTTTTATATAAACTAACAAATTTTTCAACATTATCTTTTTTTAGCAATTTTTCAATTCTTTCATCAAATTCCTGATTTGACTTACGTAATTCACCTATGGATATATAGTATTCTGATTTAGCTTTTTCAAGCTTATCGTCGATATTCCTTAATGTAATTAAATAATCATATTTATCATCATCATTATTTTTAGACTTGCAAAGAATATTCATAAATTTAGAGTTATTCTCAAGCTTCCTTATAATAGGAAGAAATTCTTCACTTAACTCCAAAGCTTTTTCTTTATTTAATTGTATAGACTTTTCTAATTCTATAACTTCATTTACATCATCTTCAATCGAGCCGAAGATAAATCTAATTACATTTTTAATCATAATACTAATTTTAGAGCCCTAATATAGCAAGCTGATCAATAGATAAATTATAATATTTACTATCTTGAACATTTTTACGAAGAGTTTCAAGCTTAATCTTATTTACACATAATTCCATATACTTACGAGCATATG